>Ga0082212_10003326_pt1 | contig 22916 bp, 11 predicted proteins | sample TergutNt197P3_FD_71548 | JGI IMG/M metagenome (GOLD analysis project Ga0082212, IMG submission 71548) | Neocapritermes taracua P3 segment gut microbial communities from Petit-Saut dam, French Guiana - Nt197 P3 | ecosystem: Host-associated > Arthropoda: Insects > Digestive system > Gut ...
TAGAATGCGAAACAGTTCCCGAAAACTATTTGCTAGATATCCAAAATTTCCATCCCACACACATCCTGCTCATTGATGCCGCCCTCATAGATGCGCAACCCGGCGAAACCAAACTAGTCAAAGCCACAACAATTGCGGGGGTTTCTACTTTTTCATCACATGGGTTACCCCTGCGGCTTTTCTGCGAGTACATAACAAAGCTACTTCCCGATGTAAAAATTTCACTATTACTTATTGAACCCACAAACATGGACTTTGGATGTGAATTGAGTCCCAAAGTGCAGACAACAGTTGATATGCTAACTGAGATTCTGCAGCGCTTACTCACCTAGTTGCTTACGCTTAAAAACGTAATCAGTTGTCAATAGCAGCTTGCCTTTGGAGTAGTTGGTTTCTTTGATTTCAAACTGGTTTTTAGTTACCCATTTGGCAGTAATGTGTTCTTCTTGTTCTTGATCCTCAAAAGTACCCCGCCAATACAGCTCTATAGTAACATCATCAATCCATTGACCCCTGTGATCATGGATCTGCCCATCCGAACTTAGCCTAAACAAATGAATTGTGCTATCTGTTCCATCAACCGTCCAGAAATCATTTTGATAATAATCCTCATAGCCTTCAATATGTCCATTGATTTCACAGGTTATGCCCTGTTCTTCTTTTTTTGCAATCATTTCGCCACAGCCAGCCACAACTTTTCCCTCGCTGGTTTTCATGGCAATACCAACTGCCCACTCATCAACGAGTTGCTTGAGCCACTCCTCTGCTTTAGTTGATTCCAAACTTTTCTGAAACACACCCATACCTCATAGTAGTTTTAAAAAGTGAGCTACTGATAAGCAAACGTGGCTGTATCTCTACAACAACAATTATCAACACCCTAACACACAAAACTCAGGATAACAAGATTGAGCATGAGCAGAATATAGCTCTAGCTTTAAACGTTAATTAGTTGCCACAGTTATCTGCCTTGTGATACATATGACTGGCCTGGCAATTATAATCATGGGTTCTGAGCGTGACCTCGAATTTTCACGCGAAATCGCCAAGTACCTCAAACTCTTAGGAGTAAGCTACGAATTCCGTGTTGCATCCGCACACAAAACCCCCCTAACGGTACTAGAAATTCTCAAAGAATTTGAAAACCAACCAGTAGTTTACCTCACCGTTGCAGGCCGCTCCAATGCACTTAGCGCCTTTATTGATGGCAACACTGCCCACCCCGTCATAGCTATTCCACCCTACAGCGAAAAATACGGCGGCACAGACATCTACTCCTCCCTTCGAGTACCAAGCGGCATCGGCTCAGTTGTCACAATCGAACCCGAAGGTGCCGCCATCGCAACCGCAAAAATCCTAGCCCTAAACGACTCTGTACTGCTTGCTAATGTTAAAACCTATCAAAACAACAAAAAACAAGAACTTGAGCGAGCTAACGAAACCGTCAAAAACCTAAAGTAACTTGTTACTTTAGTTCATTTTTTATTGCCTTTAGCGCAAAAGCTATGTCCTTGAGCGGGTTCATGCCTGCCTTTTTGTTATATTCGCATCTAGAACAATGAGCACTTATCTTTGCTTCATGTTCACATACATCACATCTACAGGCGGTATTGCTTCGTAGCGTGTTCGAATCCAGCATAACATTGAACAGCAAAAACCCCACAATTGTCCCAAGCACCACCGCAAACCCTGCATTAGCGGCTGTTAGCAAAAGTGCGGCTGTCAAAAGCCCTGCCATAGAGCCAAAGCTCACAAACGTGCGGGTTTTTATGCCGTATTTTTTATCAATTCTACTCCACAATCTATTCTCTTCTACAAAGTTACCCCTTTTGGCAAAAGCAACATAATTCACAAGCACCAAAACTATAGCTGCACCTAAACCCACACCATAGTAGAGCAACACTAAACTTGTTATGTTTGAAATCATCCCTCTCTTCCCTTTCTCTCTAAATACTCTCAAACGCTACAATGGACACAATAAAATTCTGCCTGCGCGCCTAAGATAATTGTCATATTACTCGTAACCACTTGATAAAAATGTTGTGACAAGCACCTGTATCCTCTACTTTTTGATCTAAACACAATACTTTTGTTTTATATCCGGACATCTGCAAGTGGTTGCTTGTATTTCTCAGTGTTTTCCCTTTGATAAAAGGGTCCAACGATGTCTTGCCATAATAAAACCGGTGACCAACCAATAATCTATTTATGTGGGCATCACCTAGACTCATCTGCTGGGGTGGCCGAATGGCTTAGGCGGTAGCCTGCAGAGCTGCTCTATATGGGTTCAATTCCCATCCCCAGCTCTTTGGCATGAATCCACATACTTTTTACAAGGATGACATTTTGCGTTTACATCGTACGTTGTTAGGCTCGTTTTCGGAATAGTCTTGCGCCGTCGTCCATTGTGCAGACGTATTCAAAGCCTGCTGTGACTAGTTCTGTGGCTTCTTTTGTGGTTGTTGCAACTTTGCATACGAATTGGTCGTCTTCGTCAAATTCTACCAATTGTGTGTACACCATGGTGTTTTTGATGTTTTTATGTCCGAGTATTTTCATGACTCGTATGATGTCTTTGGTTTTGTGGTATTCCATAGTGGCTTTCCAATGGCGAAACGTATGAAAGGTTATCTGCAGTATTCTTGGGTTGCCCAGTTTTGTTGCAGTGGCTCTTCGTTGTCTTGTAAAGCATGTTCCGTAGCCTCGTAGGGGGTAGGTGCCAAAGATTTTGTTGCCCTTTTTTGGTTGCATATTTAGCATCGAGAGTAAGCGGGGGCTGATTTTGAATATGCGTGGGTTGCTGCCTTTTTCTGGTGTAATTCTTAGGGTGTTTTTCTCTGTGTCAATGTCTGTCCAGTTTAGCATCCATGCTTCTCCGACTCTACAGCCTGTTTCTTTTAGGGTTTGCAGTAAGGCGGAGCATTTGTTGGAGCTAGAGGCGATTAGGTCGTCGATTTCTTTTTCTGTGGGTATGAAGGGGATTTTTCGTATTCGAGTGTAAATTGGCGGATTCCATGTGCCATCGGTCATTCTAAGAAAGGTGCTGTATGCGTTGACTGCGTTTTCTTTTCTGCCCTCCGACCAGTTCGGGTGTTGTGCAATAACTGTTTTGATGGAGTCGGGATCGTAGAGATTTGCGCCTCGTTCGCACATTATTTTGATAAGTATTGTTTTTCCTCTGATGGTGTCTTCTTTGTAGCCTTCCTTTTTCATCCACCAAGAAAACTCTAACAGTTTATTCTTGAGGTTGCTGTTACTGCCGTTATTGTCGCTGTTGTTGCTGTTGTTGTTTTGCAGAGTTTCATCCACAACTTTTGTTTTGTTTTGTTGTGGTTCCAAATTTTTCATTCCTTCGGGAACGCTTATTTGGTTACTTTTGGAAGTGGTTTCGTAGCTTTTTAACGTTGAGGCGGGTAGTGGCGAAGCTATGAATTGGTACATGCAGTTTGTGCAGAGGTATCTTTGTTTCTTTTCTCCTGTGCTAAGTTGGTGTTTGCCGTTGCGGTATATTTTGGTGTGGTCGCATCGGGGGCATTTTTTTGGTTTTAGCTCTACTACAGCTCTAGTTTCCACCGCTTATGTAGCCCCTCCCTCTACTTCTATAAATAACAGGAACGCCCTATGCTGTTTACCAGTTTGTCGCAGCAGGCTTTACAAAATCGAAGTTTTCTTGTTTGCCCTGGCACAGTTATGCTTGTTTCTACGGCTAACTGTTCGCAACCATGACACGGTTCAGCGGGTAATACATGTTCAATAATAACGCTTTTTCCATCATACACTACTTCATTTTTTCTTAAAGTGTCAAAACATTTGTAATCAGCGTCATCGGTGTCAGTCACGTCAGGCTTACGGTCTGTTGTTGATGTTTGGCTGTTAGGTTTTTTGTCTGAGGGGTCTGAGGGTTGGGTTATTCGCCAAAGATCAATTCCTCGCTCATTTTCAACATGATATCGCTCATAATTCCATCCTTTATACACAATCGTGTCCTTAGACTCATTGAGTTTACGAACAAAATCTTGTGGTGTTTTCGGCCATTTCCTACTCGTATTAACCCCCATACTAACCGCTTTGTCGGTAGCCCTATCATACAGACATTTTGATGCAATCCGCCAAGGCTTATTCTCTGTGGCAAAAGATACCTCCAAATCCTCACCAATGATCTTAAGAAAAACATCAACCACCACATTGTTTTCCTGATCCGCATCGTGCTGGCTCTTCAAATTCTCCTCCATCGCAACAACAAACTCGCCCCCACCATACCCAAGCGCCTCCGCTATCAGATGCCCCCACTTAAAAAAATCCGCCAACCTAAAATCCGTCTCAGGAACTAACACGCTATCCCGTAGTTGCAACGCTTTAACAATTACGTCAAATAAGCTTCCAAGTATTTCTCCTTGGATTTCTGCAAAGGCTTTGTTTAGTTCTGCTTCTGCTATGTGTTTGGAGGTTGGTTCGGTGGGGTGCATTATGGTTCTGCTTAGCAGGTCGGATTGGGTTATTGGTAGGTTGACTCCGTTTAGCATGATGCATCGGCTTAATTGTCGTATGAAGGCTTTGTCGTCGGTGTATAGTTGGCGTGTTTCTTGTCCTTCTCCTGTGACTGCTCGGCAGAATGTGTCGCTTAGCCATCTGGGTAGGGTGTTTAGGTTGTCAAATATTGGTATGTAGTGGTGGTCTAGGATTTGTAGGGCGTCTTTGGGGTTGTTTGGTGGGCTTTGGGTTTCTACTGAGGAGGGGTCGATTAGTCGTTTTAGAATTTTTTGTGTGCTGCTTTTGTGGCTTCCGCGACAGCCGTACATGGCATTTATGGGGTGGGGTATGTCTGGGATGAGATAGCTTGCTGTTTGTACGATTAGAAGCAGTTGTTGGTGTTGGCTTGTTTTGCTATTTCGATGGTTTCCAACGTTTATGAAAGGTAACAATTTTTCTATTTTGCCATTTGGGGTTGCGGTTGGTAGGGGTTGTTGGTGTTGGTGGCGTTGGAAGAGTATGGGGACTTGGGTTGTGAGTTTCCAGCCGTTCTTAGTTATGTGGTATGCTCTGTTTTGTGAGTCGGCTGTGTCTACCCATATGGAGCCATCGCCGCTCGGATCCCAAGCTACCCTATTGGATAAGCGGTTCTTTTCTTTACGGGACGCGGCATAACTCAATACAGAAATAGCCTGCTTAACCGCATCTCTATAGGGAATATTGCCCGTTGAGGTGTAGCATAAATGCATCAAATAATCTTCAAACTTGCTATCAACCAAACGAATATTCTCATAACCCTGAACTGCCCTCTCTTCATGTTCTTCTTGGTGTATGCCTGTTTTTTCCTGTCTTGTTGTGAGGGGTACTTGTGCGTATCCTATGCCGTGTTGATCCTGAAACAGCCGAACACCATTGTTTAATGTTAAATTGTAGAGTTGGACGCTTGCTTGGGATTTATCGAGTTTCTCTTTTTGGGGGTTGTTTGTTGTTGGTAGGGCTTTGGAAAGTTTTTCCTGTGTTTTAGGGGGCATTTCTTGTCCAGTGGCTTGTTGGTAGATTTGTAGCAGTCCTGTCCAGCCTTTCAGATCGGGTTTATTTGCTCTGTTTGCGTAGTGGTAGTGTACGTTTTTTAGAAAAATAGCGGCATCTTCATTACTTGTATCTGCAGCGCAACATAGTCTTCCAACAATTTTAAGCGTAGACTCTTTGACAATGTCTTGTTTTATGAGCCACCCACAAAACGCAGTGGTTAAATTATGTCTATATCCAGAAGTCCAAACAGGCACAAATACCTCTACTATTTGTTGTATTTTCTCATCGGTTAACTCTACTTGTTGCTGTTGTTGTAGTCGTTGTATGAGTTGCGTGTTTTTTTCTGCATTTTTCAGGTTCGTGGTGTGTGGTGTTTCGTCACTATACTGGAGACCGTATTTTTGGCATAGGTTTTGAAAGAGTTGGTTGAAGTCCTCAATTATTGTGATTTCGTTGCCGTCAATAAGTTGGTAGCCAAAGGAGGGTGCCATGATGCAGAGTTGTTTTTCTGTTAGCACTTCTACTTTGCAGGCATGGTGGATTGACTTTACAGTCGCTACAGGTCTGTGGCTTTTAAACAAAACATGATGGCCACCGTTAACTGTGCGCTCAACTCTTGATGGGGGCAAATCTGCTAATAGTTGTTTGCCTTTCTCTACAGCGACATTATGCTGTGCAAGCTTTACTTTATACTGTTTAACCGCTTCTTCATAGCGCAAAATATCTCCCTGACAAGTTTGTGCATTGTCAGGTTTTGGTTTTACAAGACTGCATTTGGGGTCAAAGTCTACGGCAAATATGTAGTAGTCGTTTGGGTCTTGGTAGCCTAAGATTATGGCAAATCCGTTTTTGTTTGTCCAGTTTAGGTTTTGGAATTCTTCTTTGGTTTGGGGTTGTTTTATCCATTTGCCCCAGTTGGTAAAACTGCAATCTTTGTTGTAGCATCCTGTTTGTGGGTCTGCAGTTTCCTGTATGTGTATGGGGATGATGGATGCGCCATCTTCGTGCCATACTTCAGCGGCGGTTTTTAATTCTAATAGGTTAGTGTTGGTGTTGTTGTTTGTCAAGGGGTTTCGCCGCTGCTTACGTTCTCATATTTTGAGATATGAGCTGTTAAGCATCTTTTTTCTGTTAGTTCGTGTAGTGTTTGTCTGTTTGTTTGGCCGATTAGGACTCGTTTGCCTGCTTGGAAGTGGTAAATCTTTACCGTTTTACCGCTACTGGATAGTACTAATTCGCCTACTGTGGAAAATTTAGCAGTCACTTTAATCACCTCGTATTTGTTTTGTTTGGTCTGTTTGTGGTAGCACTTGTAGATGGCAGGTACGCTTTTGTGTGTAGCAGACACCAAAAATTAGCTTACCTACAGTAGTTAGTAGAGGTGTATAGGCTATGCTCAATAGGGGTGTTTTGGTGGCTCTTTTATAGCAGAAATCGGTATTATTCATTTGCAGACCTCCTTGTTTGGGTGTTTGTGGTAAGGTTGGTGTCTATCTTTGCAGGATGGGGCACCAACTTTAGCTTTTTTAGGGGGTTTTGTTTTAGAAACTGTTTTATGCCGCCCTGTTTTATGAAGCGGCTGTTACAGACGTAATCACCAATACAAGTGTCTAAATGTTCATTATGTGTTGGTTGAGTTACGTCTTTTGATGTTTGGCGGACTATAGCCCGCGCCGTGTCATACATTTCTTCTTGTTCACCACCATATAAGATTCTGTAACTATTTAAACCAGCAAAATTTCAAAATTTTTTGTAAAAAACGGAAATATTGCCCTTTTAATAGTTACACGAATATATTATAGGGAGAAAGGTGTGTTTTGTGCGGTGGGCGATTATATTACGATTCAATGTTTAGGGACATTGTTGTTTTAGAATCTGCGTATAACACAAATATTAACTCGTTCACCATAGGTTCTTTAAGAATACCTAAAACTGTAAAGGTATTTTCATTTATGGCGAATTCGCCATAATTAAAAGTAATGCGCTAAAGTCATCTGGAATTTTTCTCCAGATATAGTTTATAATCTTCAAAGATTATGCCTATAAGTGTATGGTACAAAAGTTCGTGGGTTCAGCGGGGCACGGGGTCTCCAGCAATGTCATTTCCATAAGAATTTTTATGTAAAAAGACTTGTTGCATTTAGATGAGTCTATGTTTCGTGTTGTGAATATTTCATGGGATACAGGAAAAATTGGGCACGAGGAATCCGCTTATGGAAATGACATTGGGTCTCCAGAGGGGACAACGTCCGTGTTATAACAGCTCACGACACCTAACTTATTCTTCATTTACCTTTATAATATAAACCAAAAAACCGAAAAATATCGGTACGCATATTAAGTTGTGATATCCACTAAAATAGATATAAAGGGTTTTTATATGGCAGAACAGAGGGAAAGAAATGTCAATTTGTGAGACTAAAAAAATAGCTATGCCGCTATCTTTGGAAAGAGATTCCATCTTACCTCTTGAGTGTAATACTTTGCAGAAAGATTTTGATGCATATAAAAAAGCAATTACGAAAACAATTGAAAAAAATATTGAATTGTTAAAAGAGTTGCCCCCGCCAAAAAATTTTACTGTTGACGAGTTAGTAGAGTATTTTCAAAAAGAAATTAAAAAAGATTTAGAAAACAACAAATTATTTGAAAAATCCGTAGAAATAGGTCGATATGCGCACTCAATGTTTGAGTCTATGGCAAAATATTTTGCGAATATTTATGATTTTAATAAAGAAGAAAGAGAAAAAAATTCTTATGATGTCTTTTCAATTTCCAGATTATTTCTTAACTCAAACCTGCCTGACGAATTTTTTAAAACTGTTTCTAATTCATATTTGATTGAAAATGATTTCTTAAATATATTTGACAGAAAAATCAAAAGAGACTCGATTAAACTTATTGGTAATAAGAATAACCGAGTGAAATTTACGCGAGTTTGTGATAAGCATAATCTTTGGGTTAAAGATTTTACTGATAAATTAAAATTAATTGGAAAAAATCGAACTAAACTAATCTGGTATGTTGAAATAAACAACTCGAACAAACTTGAAGAACTTTTTAACCCTAAATTTCTTAAAGAAGAAAATCTCGACAAGGCTGTTCTATTAAAGTTGATTGATAATGTTGCAGAAACAACAAACCAATTAGAAGAGCTGGTTTTGAATAATTTAGAGAAGAAATATCTGCCAACAACCACTATTGATGAGGGCATAAAAACCATAACAAACTTGATGGATACAATAACCGGATAGGAGCCCGAAACATTTGAGTGCTGGATCAATAGCGGGCTTCTTTTTAGATTCTTGTATTCTAATGCCTCAATCATTGAAAGCCACTCGTGATGTTTGTCAAAATTTTTTGAGTAAAGATCTAAATCACTTTGTTTCATCATCAATTAAAACTGAAGCGCTACAACTTTTAAACAACACTGGTGAGGTGTTGAATACCAGTATCCGTTATTATATGAAGCCTGCCTTGGAAAGACAAGGTATAACAAGTGTAACTAAAAATGATGCAATAACTATTGCAGATGTTTTTTCACAAGAAAAAAGAAGGCTTGACAAAGAATGTTCCATTAGGACAGGTATTAGAAGTGAGTTGTTTGGGGATATCGAGAATTATGTTGCCAGTTTGATTCATGAATTAGAACCAGATAAGCCTCTTTCGGTTGATGACCTTTTAGCTAATACGTTAAGTGCCTTAAGTACAGCAAAATATGAGATAGAAAAACCTTTCAAATCAATTAAATCTATATTTGTTGAACCTGAGGATGAAATGTTGAATTTTGCCCCTCTGTGCAAATTAGTTAAGAACAAAAGCGATATTCTTCACTTAATGTCTGCTGTCAGGTACCAATTTCAACAAAATGCTTGGGTTATATTTGTAACTAATGATGACCGAGATATCTTGTCAAATAGTTCGGCTATTTGGAACTTTTGTGGGTTACGATGCACTAAACCCGTATGGGCCTCTGATTATTACAGTCACATTACGAGGTTTAAGCGGCCCCGTCAATACTTCAGCGAAGTTCTAATTCCAGCAACAGAATTAAGAGAATTTATCAAAATTATAGAAGATAAACTGAATCTACAAATTAGACCCAAAGTTGTCTAAAAAGACTTTTTCAAGGTGTCATCAGTCCATACTGACTTGAATTCAAGCTTACTATGTTCCATAAAACCCGCGCCACAGACACTTGTTATTTATTCCGATGCTAAAACCCATTTATTCCGATGCTAAAACCCATTTCTGAACATTTGAACATTCTATATTTTGTCTCTTGTTTTTGTTTCCCAAAACAGTTGGTTCTTGTCTTTTTTGTTTTTCTGGAGAAAATTTCCAGACACAATTTATAAGCTTCAAAAACTATGTCACGTGTATGGTACAAAAGTTCGTGTCCCCAGCGGGGTACGGGGCTTCCAGAGGAGGATTCGCCCGCGACTTTAACGGTACATGACACCTACATTTTTCAGATTTTTGGTTATTCGTCAAGCATTAGTTTAGTTTTGGAATTGCGGAGTTTTTGTATTTCTTCACGTTCAATAATTTGAATGCTTTTTTGGGGTGTTGGAAGATTTTCTGGAAGGGTCGTTCCCATTTCCACCATTGCTACGCGAATTTTTTCAGCGATTCTATAATGGACCTCATTTGCCTCAACAGCCGATGAGGTTTTATCTATTTTCAACTTTTCTTCCGTCTGAGAAATACGAAACAAATTAGCAATCAGTTCTGTGTTGCCCATGAAATCAAGAATTTTTTCCTCTTTTTTTAAGCCCTTTCGCTGATGAATATCTGCAACGGTTAATCCGCCGTAAAGTCCCATGTAGCCTGCGTTTTGAAAAATAGCAAACTCTTCATCAGTGATAACCCCCGCAGTATGTGCGGCTTTTGCTAAAAGTTGATTCCACTGCTTAATGTTACCCCGAACAACAAGTCGTTTATTATTTTCATCAAGCTGATTAAAAGTATCTGCTAATTCCTGTCGGCGTGTTTGTATGGCAAAATATGTTTGCCCAAGCGCAATAATTTCTTTACGTGGATCACCGTTTTGGACAATAAGATAACACGCATACCTTGTGAGTTTATAATCTATAACTTGTTTTTCTGCTGATTTGGGCATCTGTATCGTTTTGCTGACGTCAGCAAAATGATCCCCCACAATAAATCCACTGTTTTTACATGCAAGCATAGCTCGGTCAATGACCTTGTGAAAATTACGCCACTGCGTATACTGTAAAACACTCTGTAAATCCCTTGCAAACCAAAACTCTACACCACTATCAGTAGTTTGCTTAATTGTTTCAAAGGATTCATATTCAGTGGCATCCAGTTTAGTCATTTGTGTTCTTCCTCTTCCTTTAATCTCTCTAACATGATAGTAGATGAAGTTACTCTTTTGAATGTATGTTATAAATCATTGAGAACTGTAAATTTCGTTTTACACCCTGTAGCGAACAGTGAAATCTCATTAATGTATTGAGGGACTTTACCAACATTATTTTTTACCAATTTCAAGTGTACGGCCAATAGTATCAGCGAAAAACACAGGCAACTTGAGATGTCATCAATCATACTGATTTGAATTCAAGCTTACTATATTCCATAAAGCCCGCTCCACAGACGCTTGTTATTTATTCCGATGCGGTATTTAATTTATTCCGATGCTAAAACCCATTTATTCCGATGCTAAAACCCATTTCTGAACATTCTATAATTTGTCTCTTGTTTTTGTTTACCCAAAACAGCTGGTTTTTGCCCTTTTTGTTTTTCTGGAGAAAATTTCCAGACACAATTTATAAGCTTCGAGGACTATGTCACGTGTATGGTACAAAAGTTCGTGTCCCCAACGGGTTGCGGGGTCTCCAGAAGAGGCAACGTCCGTGCTATAACGGCACACGGCACCTACACTTATTCAAACAATCATAAATAAACGTCAAGAACATAAAAGTTGGGACACTATCCAAAAAATATTTTCTTGCTTTGTAAATCCACAGAACATACACTGTTACAAAACTTAGAGGTATAAACATGAGCAAGAACAATAATAACAATTCAAATTCACCATCAGTAAATAACAAAAATAGACTACATGTGTTGGGTATAGATGCAGAAGTTGACCCCTGTATTGGTCGTAAATTAGAGAGGGGGATTTATGCTTCAGATAGAATTCACACGTTAGTTATGGGTTTTCCCGGATGTGGCAAAACAAGATTTCTCCTATCCATGATAAAACAACACATCGACAAAAACGAGGGCTTTTTAGTGTTAGACTCGCATAGTGATCTTGCACAACTTGTCCTCTCACACATTCCCCCTGAACAATGGGATAGAGTGGTTTACATTAATCCTTGGACAGCATTCGAAGAAAAGTTTGATAATCGGGTGGTGCAAATCAACTTTTTAGACTACGACAACCCCCTTGAGCGCGATATTGTAGCTCGTATGTTTATGGATACGCTTGAGAAAATTTATGATAAGTGGTGGGGGCCGCGTTTGGACATGATTTTGCTAAATGCACTGTATTTGGTTATGGAGAAAGAAAACCCCAAACTCCACGACCTATACAAAGCACTATCCGATAAAGCGTTTCGCGGCATGTTAACCGCAAAATGTAGAGATCAACTTGTTAGGCTGTTTTGGGAAAAACAGTATGATAAGATGCCTCAAGATGCCGCAGTAGCCGTCCTAACAAAATTATATCGGCTAGTCCAAGAGCGAATTATTGTGCCTACCTTTATGACTAACAAGAGTTGCATAAACTTTCGAGAGGTCATGGATGAGAAAAAAATAGTGATTGTTGATTTGCCTGAGGGAAAAATTACAACGGATATATCCAACTTTTTAGGCAGTCTAATCCTCTCGTCAATCTACAACGCGGGTATGTCAAGGGGAGATATCTCAGAGGAGAAACGTCAACCCTTCTTCGTATATGCCGATGAAGCTTATAGGTACACAACACAAAGCATACCTGAGACTTTGCAGTCGCTTCGAAAATTTAAGGTTTTTATGACCCTTGCAAGCCAATACCTAACCCAATACCGAAGAGATATCCAAGATGCTATAACTCAAACCTGTGAAACCATCATATCCTTCCGTGTTGGAGAGGATACTGCTCGTACTTTGGCAAAGTTTTATCCTCCCCAACATGGCTACCAAACACTCATGAACCTACCCAGACACCTATTCTTCGTCTCAACCCCCTTCTGTGGCAACCGCGAATACCAAGTACTAGAAACCCTTGACTACAAAACAGGCCAAACCAACCCAGAAGACGTGATACGTTATAGTCTTGAAAAGTATGGTCGTAGAGTTGATGTGGTTGAGTTGATGGGTCAGGTTAAAAATAGGTCTTTGCAGGAAGAGTTTTTAGACTGGCCCATAACCCCCACCGAATGGATCATCCTGCTCACCATAAGACAACACGGAGGAGCAATAGACCAACAAACCCTACAAGAACAACTCTTACGCAATCCCACAAACCTCAAACCCTGCACCCTAACAGAAACACAACTCCAAACAGCATTAAAAAATCTCGCTATTAACACAGCAAAAAGAGACGCATGGCTAACAACCTACAAAGAAACAACAACTCAACAACAAGCGTACCCAGAAATTCAGTTAAATGGCAAACCAGAAACAAACTCTAAAGAAGTATTCACACAAATCTGGCGTTTAGATTTAAGTGACAAAAAAGCCAAGCAACTGTTGGATACCAAGTTTTATGGAGAAAAGTCAGGTGGAGTAAAACATATCCAAGCGATCATGGCGCAATGCAAATTATACTGGCAAAACGGCTGGATAACACAAATAGACACAGGTGAAACAGAAAAAAGTATAGCAGATATCTACGTCACGCCCATTCAACTCGCTATATCAGCAGAAGAAACAAAAAAAGGCTACAGCAACCTCGCCAGTTGGGATTATTTGCAGAGTTTTGCCGTAGAAATAGAAACCTACCCAACAAAACATTTTGACCGCCTAAAAGACCATTACACACGAAACAAAAAGATGGGGTTCCCAACACTTTTCATAGTCCCAACCCAAACTGATGCGGAAAAGTTGAAAGAAAAACTTGCCGAATGGAAAGCAACATATGTACAAAACACCGCACAATTCAAACCCAACAATTCTGAACAAGTCACAATAGAAATCAACAACATACTCAACGACCAAAACAATCATCAAACAACAAAAACACCTCAACCGCCTACAACCAAACTAATTAAAACAACTCTTGAATCATCTAACAATACTCCGCCTAAATCAGTTTTAGAAAATAGTGATTCCTTTGAGGATAAACCCGTTGGTTTGTCTTTGGGGGATTTAGAGAAGGAACGGTTAATGCTGAAATTTGCAGATGAAGGCTGGCATTTTAGACTTAAAGAAGTGAAAAACAAAAACTATCTTTGCGTAAGAAAATCCAAAGAAGAGCACAGTCTCGGCTCATATACCAAAGAAATAAAATATATCGCTGAAAAAAACAAAATCAAAATTACTGCCAAGTAAGTCCTCTGAGATGTTGGGAAACAAAAGTGTTGGAAACAAAACAAAAAACCTGTCACATTATAATGGGGGCAAGTAAGCGTACTTACTCAGTACTCAACACAGTTTTTCCACTCATATGTGTCGTAAACGAAATGTTGTCATTATATAGACGGTTTTTTGAAACGTTTTATTATAAAATATGTCTGTTTTCAAAAATTTCCCTTGTTTCCCGCAACCTGTTTGGTGTAACGGCTAATTCGGGGTGTTTTTAGTTTTGTGATGTATTTATCAAAAAGGTTAGTCCTCATCTTTGCTTTGTAAACCCTTGACTGTCATATTGACTTTAAGGTTAATGTGGTTATGTTGCTGACACTGATGACGATAATTACGTTGTTTATCTGTTAGAAGAAAAGAGGAAGGTGCTTGGAAGTTATGGTGTGATCTGCTGCTCTTTTGTGGTTCTGTGTATAGTTAGTTATTGTTTTGTGGTGTTGAAGAGTACTGTTTTTCCGTAATCGTTGTTTTTTGGTGTTTTGCTGAGTTTTGGGTTAGTAAAGGTGATGTTTATTGGTCGTTTTTTCATATAGCGATAAGCGCAAATTATGGACGAATCATGAACAATAAGTGCGATTTAGATGACACGTTACCCCGAGTAAAATGTCAATGTAATTTCATGTCGCTATATTTGGGGAGTGTTGCTTTTTTTGGATTATCTATATGTGTCTTATCTGAGGTATTTTGCCAGTTGACGATATTTTTTGTAAATTTGTTGGACTCTTCGTTGAGAACCATGGCTGTTTGGATGCGCTTTTGCTGGTTACTTTTTCGGTGATGTAGTGGTGTGGTTACCATTTGAGTTGGTGACATTGGTGGTTTGGGTTGTCTTTTACATGGATGGAATGCTACGTCAAGTATTTATCTGTAAATAAGAATAGTTTGATTAGAAATCGTTAGTAAATGTGTTCAAAATACAAATAATGTGAGACATAACTCAGGCAATATGTGAAATAATTTCTATAGCGGTGTTGTTTGTTTTTTTGGCGTGTTATATGATGTCTAGTGTTTCTTATTACGTAATGTATATAACCCGTGATGATGAAATTATTCTTAATAGCTAAATAGCCTTGATTTCGGAACAAGCGTATTTAGTTAGGTGTTATATAAAAATTTGTTCAAGTTGGTTGATTAAAATGAACAAGCGTACACATATATTCTCCAAAAAGCATTTCCTATCCATAACCATAATTGCTATACTCATAATGTCAATGTTTATGTCCGTCAGAATGAGCCTAGCTGACATCCACGCTCCTACCGATAAATCTGATGTGGTGGTTGGCCGAATTCTTTCTCCAAGATTGACAGGCGATATCAAAGACTGGGTAGAAATTGCGCGAAACGGCGAATACTCATTAATTGTACGCACAAGCTACCTCAATATTAATTACAATCTTGGTCACATTGATGAAGAAAATTGGCAATATCTTCCTTATTATGGTAAGACTGACGTTAGTAGCAATCAATATGGTGGTTCAGCCGTCCAGTATTATATCAATAATTGGTTTAACAATAGAAACCCTGATCAAGACAGACTAGACCCTGCGGCTAGGTTACGCAATTATACGGTGATGCACGATGCAACAGCTCAGACTGGAACTATTGCCGCATCTGACGGATTCAGCACACCAAACGGTGTTCTAGCAAAGAATGGTGAAGATGTTGCATTCGCATTGAGCTATGGTGAGGTCTCAAACTTTTTATCTAAAACATATGATACAAGTCAAGGTGGTGGAAATGCACAGTCGAGTAATACGCTGGCGCAAGCTAATTTTGGACGGGTTTATATGCCCACATATTTTATATATGGGATGTGGCTCCGCTCAGCAGGTACCTCTGCTTATGCTGCAGGTGTTTTGGATAATACAGGTCGGGTTTTCCAATACTTCATTGATGCTAATACCCGTCCTGCGGAGCGTGGATATGCTTATCCAGCATTGTGGGTACAGTCAAATATTTTTGAATGCAACATAACATATGAGGGAATAGATGATGCTAACTTCGAAGAGGGTGCTCCTCAAACGTATATTGTGGGGGAAACTACTTCTATACCTAATCCAACTAAGGAAGGTTCTACTTTCTATGGTTGGACCGTTAAATATACGAATAATAATGAGGTAATTGAAGGTTCTCCAAAAAATAGTTATAGCATTCCCCCAACTGTTCAAGGTGATATCACTTTAACCGCTCACTGGGAAGCTAAGACGAATTATTACATTTATTACAATGGCAATGGGGCTACTAGCGGCACGATGGAAGTTACTGATGCAGCCATTAATACCCAAACTCCTTTAAGACCTAATGAGTTTAGTCGGATTGGTTACTCTTTTGCTGGTTGGAACACTTTGGCTGATGGTACAGGTGTTCCTTATGCTGATAAAGCTGATTTCTCTTCGGAGTCTGGTATTGATGTTACATTGTTTGCGCAGTGGACGGCAAGGGTTGATCTTGTGATTAGTTATGATGCTAATACTGGAACGGGTACAATGCCTGATAAATCAGTAACTTTCGATGAAAGTGTTACTTTGGATAAGAATTTTTTCAGTAAGGAGGGTTACATATTTACTGGTTGGAATACCGCGGCAGATGGTTCTGATACTTTGTATGTTGATGAGCAGACGTTCACTTATAGGATTGATGGTGATTTGAAGTTGTATGCGCAGTGGATATCTGAGGGTGTGGTGTCTAAAGATGTTGTTCCCGGGTTTATTTTTGAAGAAAATGGGGCTATTTCATATGTTATTGCTTATGCTTTACCAAAAGACACAGTGATTGCAGAGTTTAAGATTGTTGACACTTATCCTGCCGGTAGTCTTTCTTATGATAGCTTCGCTTTTGAGGTTGATGGTATGGATGTTGCTGCTTCTGTGTCAGACGTTGATGTTGGTGGTGTGGTTACTTTTACTGTGACTGATCTTAGTGTTTTAGCTGGTGGTGATTTGGTGGCTCTTAGGGTTACTTTTACTATTCTTTCTGTTGCAGAGGGTATTTCAAATAGTGTGGATGTGATTGTTAATGGTGTTTCGATTGGTACTGGTTCTGAGGATTTGTATGTTGTTAGTTACTCGGCTAATTGGCCGGGTGATGGTACTGCGGGTGTTGGTAGTGTTCCGGCGTCTGGGTTGTACAAGTCTGGTGTAGCAGTTACGGTGGCTAATGCAGTTCTTAGTGTGGATGGTTACTCTTTTAGTGGTTGGAATACTAAGGTTGATGGTACTGGTGTTTCTTATGTTGTGGGTAGTGTTCTTACGGTTGATGAGGAGGATGTGGTGTTGTATGCGCAGTGGATATCTGAGGGTGTGGTGTCTAAAGATGTTGTTCCCGGGTTTATTTTTGAAGAAAATGGGGCTATTTCATATGTTATTGCTTATGCTTTACCAAAAGACACAGTGATTGCAGAGTTTAAGATTGTTGACACTTATCCTGCCGGTAGTCTTTCTTATGATAGCTTCGCTTTTGAGGTTGATGGTATGGATGTTGCTGCTTCTGTGTCAGACGTTGATGTTGGTGGTGTGGTTACTTTTACTGTGACTGATCTTAGTGTTTTAGCTGGTGGTGATTTGGTGGCTCTTAGGGTTACTTTTACTATTCTTTCTGTTGCAGAGGGTATTTCAAATAGTGTGGATGTGATTGTTAATGGTGTTTCGATTGGTACTGGTTCTGAGGATTTGTATGTTGTTAGTTACTCGGCTAATTGGCCGGGTGATGGTACTGCGGGTGTTGGTAGTGTTCCGGCGTCTGGGTTGTACAAGTCTGGTGTAGCAGTTACGGTGGCTAATGCAGTTCTTAGTGTGGATGGTTACTCTTTTAGTGGTTGGAATACTAAGGTTGATGGTACTGGTGTTTCTTATGTTGTGGGTAGTGTTCTTACGGTTGATGAGGAGGATGTGGTGTTGTATGCGCAGTGGACGGAGCAGAAGTATGTTGTAACGGTTATTGATAGTTTTGCTGGTGTTTCTTCTGGTGCTGGTAATTATGTTGGCGGTAGTGTTGTTACTATTCGTGCAGGAAGTCGGGTTGATTATGTCTTTGTTGGTTGGACTGTTGACTTTGGAGATGTAACTCTTAATGATTATTTGAGTGTTACAACATTATTTGTTATGCCATATGAATCTGTCTCGGTTACTGCTAACTGGCAGTATATAGGTGGAACGGAACCTTTAGAGGTGTATGTCTGGTATAATGGTAATGGTGCAACTGATGGTAGTGTTCCTGTAGACACTAATAACCCCTATGATCGCGAAAGTTTAGTTGTAGCGCTAGATAAGAATAGTTTAGTTAAGGAAGGTTATACTTTCCTTGGATGGGCATTAATTTCTAACGCAGACACGCCAACTTACTTGCCAGGCTCAACTTTTACCATACTAAGTGATACAACGCTTTATGCAGTGTGGGAGCAAGCTATAGAGGAGACGTACACCGTAACTTATTTGCCAGGGAACCATGGTGCCTTTGATGAGCAAGTTACTAAGGGTCTTTCTTATGGTGATCCAACTCCTAAGGCGCCCACAGTTACAGGCGAAGACGGATGGCTATTCATAGGCTGGTCACCTGAACCAAGTACAATAGTGACTGAAGATGTGGTCTATATAGCGCAGTGGGAGCAAGAAATTTTGTCTGAAGTGTTTACTGTGCGTTTTGTAGATTGGAATGGTGCTCTTTTAAAAGAAGAACGTGTTCCGTATGGTGGATCTGCTACGGCTCCATCTGCTCCTTCTCGTTTGGGATACACTTTCATAGGTTGGGATCGAGCTTTTAACAATGTAGTCTCTGATCTAACTGTTACAGCACTATACAGACAAAACGACTCAGGCTCCTCAACAACACCTAGTAAACCCGCGCCAAAACCTACACCCACATTACCCCCACCAGTAGAAACGACACCTCCGCCCCCAACAGAAACCCCGCCTGGAACAGATGAACCTTTGGCAATGTGGGCTCTTGCAAACTTGGTATTAAGTATAGTTGGGGTCATAATCGCTGTAATACTAGTTATTTGTGCACTTTTGAAAAAGAAACGAGAAACAGAACAAAAGAAAGAAACAAAAGATCAATATGTAGAAGATTACACTGAAGAACAGAAAAAACGTTCGACTCTATGGGTGTTTGTAACAATTGCCATGGGTATAGCAAGTGTTGTGGTGTTTCTGTTAACCGAAGATATGAACCTCAAAATGGGTATATTTGACAAATGGACTATCATAAATGCCATACTCTTCGTCATAGAAATCATAGCTTTAGTACTCTACACAAAAACACAAAAAACCACAAACCACAAGCAACAAGCAAATAAAGACACACAAAACCCTACAAACTCCATCCCCATTGACATCAACACATCCAAAAACTAATGATCTTTTTTGTTCTCTTCTTTTTTCTTCTTAATCTTGTTTGTTATTTTTCGCATTTATTTTTCTAAGCGTTTTTATAGGTTGATTTTTTTGGTTTGTAGTTTTTTGAGGAGTTCTTGGCATTGTTGGGGGTTGGGCAGATCTGTTTCTTGTTCTTGGTCGTTTTTTTAGGGCATTTAGGTGTTGGGTTATTTGTTTTTCTATGTGGGCTATTTTTGTTTTTAGGGTGGTGGGGTTGCGGTTGTTTTTGCGGACGTTGTTGGCGCGGAATTTTGTGCCATCGATGCTATGATTTGTTTTCCGTAGAGGTCTAGTCCGTTTATCATAAGGGTGAAGGCGCGGAAGGTTTGTTTTAGTGCTTCTGTGTTGTCGGCTCGAAAGTTGGCGATTGTTTTGTCGTCGGGTGTGAGTTCGTTTAGGAGCCACATGACTTCTAGGTTTTTAGTGGTTTCGGCTTGGAGGTGTCTTGAGGAGCGGACTCGGTGGAGGTATCCGTAGCTGTAGAGGTTTAGCATCATTTTGGGGTTGTAGGGTCGGTTGCCGGTTTGGTTTGGTTTTGCATATTTGTATCCTAGATCGTTCATGTTTAGGTCTTTGGTGTAGGCGTGGATTACCCGGCAGATGCTGTTTTGGGGTATGTATTCATCTAGAGCTTTGGAGAGCAAAATTTGTTGTTTGTTGTCTAGACCCTGTTTGTAGTGCATGGCCCTGCCTCTGTGCCACTTTAGTTTGCCATGCATTTACACATGCTGCAAACCACAATATAACGTATTATTTCACACTACACAACTTACGCAGTCTGAAGTGTTAATTAAAGAATAATGCGATCATGTTTGGTGTTCCCTTTACTCTGAAGCGGGCAAATAGTGAACTGGTGATATCTGCCATTTGTTTGTAGCGTGAAACTATGCCTGTTTTTCTGCGGAAACGACCTATCCAGTGACGTTGTCTAAAATTATTTCGCTCCACCCCGTGTGTTTGCGCTTTTGTTTGCACCAAACGCCTATCGAAATGAGCTCAGCATAAGCGTCTCAATTGTCAGCAAAAAACACTGATACGTTAATTTTCTCAAGTCGGTATAATATTAGTTTTAAGGTTTTACTGTCTCGGTTCCTGTATTCCCCGTCAATGAGTTGCTTGGTAGTGCGGCAATACGCTTTCCAAATCCGGGGCTTGTTTTTTTTGACTTAACAAAATGCCACAACTCATCAAGCTCTACTACAACCACACCTTGTGGTATGGGTTTTTCATAAGTTGCAAGTCCAAAGGCTTTAACCCAATTATATACGGTTTTGTGTGAAACTTCAAGCTTTGTTATAGAGCGAAAAGACAACCCATTAACATATAGTAGACTGGCCCAGTGTTTGGTTTTTGTACTTTTGCCGCGTAGCTGTTCTTGAGTAAACTGGCAATTACACTTCCTGCATTTGTAGCGCTGTTTGCCCTGATGATGACCATTTTTTACTGAATGAGAGCTTTTGCACTTTGGGCAAAACACAGTACCAACTCAAAACACTACACCATCATTCAAATATAAACACTCTTAGAAACCAAACTAAGACCACAAAAAAGCGGGGATGAAAAAAGGAGTGTGTTGGATGGAAGGTAGATGAGGAGATTCCTCATTGTTGTTTGTGTCTTTTGTGCTGTTTAGGTTGGAATTTTTTTGTGTTTGCAGATAAGGGTTAGGGAGGTGAGTTGCGCTGCGAGTTGCACTGCAAATATGAAGGCGTTTACCATAGTCCAGTTATCCACTAAGGTCATGGTACGACTCAGATCTTCGGTGAACAGAAACACAACTACACCCGCAATACCCAAAGCAAATGCGGCCTCTAACCAAACATTACGCTGACGACCATTCTGCTTTATATACGCCTCCATATCATCATCGTTAGTATGTGCTTTCTTTTGGTTCTGCTTGTGTTGCAACAGCACCCAAACACCTGACCCTATAGTCAGTATCAACCCTGCTACACTTAGCACTAGATTTACAAGAGCCCAACTCTGTAAAGACTCCTCACTATCCCCACTTGAGAGGGGTGGGGTTGTGCTTGGAGGCGAAGTAGCGGTTGACGGGGTGGTTGTGGTGCTTGGGGGCGGGGTTGTTGCAGGCGGATTTATCTGAGATCCGCTGTTGTTGCCATTGTTGTTGCCTGACCCGTCACTATTGTTGTTGTCTTTGTTGTTGTTTTGGGTATACTCGGCGGTAACTGTGAGGTCTGTGGTGGTGATGTTGGTGAAGTTTGCGGGGTTCCATCCTGCAAACGTATAGCCCGCCCGGGAAGGATTCGCTGGAGCATATGCATTGTTGCCATAAGAAACGGACTCTGTCTTCAAAACAGTTCCATCCCAATCCACAAACTTTACCACAAACACCACCTGCTCCCACTGAGCCGCATAGGTAGCATCACCCTCAACAGTAGAAGTTGGCTGTGGGGTCCAGCCGATGAACTTCCAGCCAAGCTGACCCGACACCACAGGAGCCTGAGGGGTTAAATCGCCCAATGTGCACACGTGTGTAACTGCTTTAAAGGTGCCATACGTTCCAGGGAGATAAGTCACGGTATAGGTCAAAGCGGGAGGGTTGGTTTTAGTTTTCCATACAGCATATAGAGTAGTGTCTTTTGTGAGGGGGATATAGCCGGTTGTGCCGATTACAAAGTCTGCTTTTGTTGCGTCTGGGGTGTAGGCCCAGCCTAGAAAAACATAACCTTCACAAATCATACTGCCTGGAGCAACTACAAGCACATGGTAGCCTGCGGGGTAGGTGCCGCCCAGGGGGACGGCTCCGCTTGTGTGGCCGTTGCCATTGTAGGTTAGGGTGTAGAATATGGGTTCAGCGGTTTTGGTCCACTGCGCTGTTAACACCACATCACCATCAACATCAAACAAGGTGAATGTGTCCTTGTCTGCATAGGTTACCTTATTATATAGCCAACCTGCAAAGATGTAACCCGATTTTGTTGGCACCTCAGACAACACCGTAACCGTGTCACCCACCTGATACACCGCATTATCCACCGGTGCGCCGTTGCCGCCATTAGCATCATAAATCACGCTATAACCCATAGATGTCCATTGTGCATACAATTGTAAATCATAAGTGCAGGTGTAATTGAATGTTTGATTATCAGTATAATAATCGCCCGTGCCGTCTGTTGCTGTATTCCATCCAGTAAAAGTATAGCCTGCGTTGCTGAAAGTATTTGGTTTTAGTGTAATATTTTTGTTATAAATTGTTGCTGTGTTACTCATAGAGCCCGTGCCGGTATTTGGGTTATATTTTATGTGGTAGAGTATTTGTGGGCCGTTGACGTAGCTGATGTCGTAATTGTTGTATCCTTGAGTAAAGGGTTCAGACCAGATTACATTAGAACCAATGTGTACATTATAGTAACTGTTATGAGCGGGGTCTATGTTATATGCGCCAGATGCAATGTTGTTTGAAAATACTGCATCGTTAGCAACAGTAAGTCTGTCAAGATTTGTGGTAGTGTCTGTAACCCAAATACCGCCGCCATT
>Ga0082212_10003327_pt1 | contig 22912 bp, 20 predicted proteins | sample TergutNt197P3_FD_71548 | JGI IMG/M metagenome (GOLD analysis project Ga0082212, IMG submission 71548) | Neocapritermes taracua P3 segment gut microbial communities from Petit-Saut dam, French Guiana - Nt197 P3 | ecosystem: Host-associated > Arthropoda: Insects > Digestive system > Gut ...
TCGGGCATAAAATCGAGCGAAATTGCAGATAAATTGGATATTCCTAACCCAACCGTAAAAAGAATTTTATCTGATTTACAAAGTAAGGGAATGATTGAGAAACAAGGAAGTAGTCGAAGTACGGTTTATTTGGCAAAAGTAATATGAACAAATCACCTGCACCTAACGGGCGGTTTTGCGAGATGGCGGCAGTAACCCCGCAGACAATTTTGTGGGAAATTGAACGTTTATCTCCCGCAGGAAGTGCAGTGGAAGCCCCGCCTGCCACAAGCCGTCGGAACGTTGTATGCAATCCCCCTACCATATAAAACGGTTGAGTTTTTCGCTAACGAAATATGGACGTTAGTCAGAATTGTGTTACCTTTGTCGTGATTACTAAAACAATAAGAATGTGCCAACAGTTTTGAACTTGTTAGGAATGAAATTTTATTATTGGTCACGTGAACACGACCCTGTACATATCCATGTACAAAAGGTGGTGCAGAAGCGCGTTACATAATAGAACCTGACATTGAATTGATTGCCAACATGGGGTTTAAACTGTTTGTTTTCACAATGAAAAAGCCTTTTCCAAGAATTTTTCTGCTTGCAAGATACTGCCCCTAAAAACTATTGTTTTTTCTTTGTCAAAGATCAATACGGTTGGGAAAGCAGTTACGCTCATCTCTTTCAAAATGGGATCTTCTCTATCAATCGAAAGAGAAGAGAATGTATAACCTCGTTCGCGCAACATCTCTGTTCCGTTAGCAGGAGTTTCTTCTCTTTTTTCGTCTCGGGCAAAAATACCATACACCTGAATATGCTCATTATTATATCTTTCATATACCCTCTGTACCTCGGGGAACATTTTGAAACAAACTCCACACGAAGAAATCCAAAAATCCAAAACAAGATAAGTACAGTCAATATTGCTAAAATAAAAATTTTCATTACTGTCGTTTTGAAAACCAACGGCGTTCAATGACGTTGTTGGGGTTAATTCCATTTTTCCCGTAAAAGTGTCATAATTCAATTTGTGAACATAGTAGTGATAACCATAATACGAAAACCAAAGGCACGAAGCAAAAAAGAGAATTGCAACCGCTATTTTGCAAAAGATATTTTTAATTTTAAAAACTCCATACGCAATGACGACGGCTAATACTTTAAAGATAGAATCTGGTAAAGAAGTCAAGGAGGTGTTGAAAGGGATGGTTGCTCTTATTGGTAGTTCCAAGATCAGAATGCCTGATAATACGGCTAGCAGTATTCCTTTTTTTGACATCTTGTTACTGAATTTATTCAATATAAAAAGTGTAAGAAAAAAAAGAAAGACACATCCTGCCAGCAGCGACAACGGAAATCCCGTTAGTCCCAAAAGAGTGATATAACCACCGCGTAATGGCGCTACCAAAAGGTACGCAAGCAACGATAAAAAGGAAAAAAACAGGTATTTTTTCATCTCATGAAACATATTGTTATTTAGCACCTATTGGACTGCCACAAAGTCCATCGCATTCTTGAAGCCATACTGTACCACAGCCAATAGGTAGCGGACTACACTGATCACTCTTTTGGCATACAGGTGTATCAATAGTTGTAATAGCACAATTTAAATCACTGAGAATATTCCCTGCATGGCATCCACATTCTCCGGCTCTTGTGATTGTGTTTTGGCCATAACTATCGCGTAATGATTGAGATATTGCAATTGCAAATTTACCATCTTTTATAAATATCGGCAAAGGAGTACCAGAGATAGCGTAAATAGTTTCTACATCCCATAGCAAGTCATTAATTGCAACATCAATCCATCTATATGTTTCTATTGCAATATTATCCATCACCTCTTGACTTCTACTGTTATTAAACCAGTCAATGTTTTTTTCAATCGTGTTTAATAGAGTTTCAATGTGAATGCGCTCACTTGCAGTCCATGCAAGTTGTAATGTTTCCTCAAATTTTGTTTTCCACAAGTTCATTCTCTGTTGTGGGGAAAAAGCATTATATGCGGCCCTTTGATAACTTGCGTCAAGGTCAAGAAATTGAGATTTGGTCATTGATTTAATTTCTTCAGCATTTAGAGTTGCCCATTTGTTAATTTCACGATCACAGCTGTAAAGCAGTTCATCTTGTTGACAGGACGTTAAGAACGTTATCATTATTAACGCCACTCCAATTAAAATTTGTTTTGTGTTCATAGTACTTTTATATAAGGTTAATGTTTACATAATTACTTTACAATTTCACCAAGAATACGTATCAATACTATGTCGTTCACAGCATTCGATTTAATAAAAATGGGCTTATTGAATACGCCTATTTGATTCTTTGTATCAATGGTGACTATTAATTTTGCTTTCTCACCAGAAAAAAATGGCAACTTTGGGTAATCAACAGACATACAGCCACACGAAACGTCAGATTTTAAAATCACAAGCGGAAGATTACCTACGTTTTCCATTTCAAATTCAATGGTAATTTTTGGCGTTTTCTTGAAACGAATCTTCCCAAAATCATGCCAATTTTATCTAAATGTAGATAAGCCCCTGCAATACTATCCATTGAGATTTCTTGTTGTTCAATAGTATATTGCTCATCCTTAATGTGTATCACTCTATCTTTCGAATTACGGGAATGGCACGAATATATTAACAGAACAACAATTCCAAAACAGAAATAAGAAATAAGATTCCTCATTAGTGATACTTTTTCGCAAAGCTAAGAAAACTTTTGATATTCGCAATGGTTTCTCTCTTATCAAAAAAATCGGAACATTTAAAGATGCAAAATATATTAGAAACTGAAATGGTTACATACACCTGAAATCCGCCGCTGCGTTAAGCCGCTGGACGTTATTGATAATTCGCAGAGAAAAGAAAAGCAGGCTTCGTGAAACGTATTCGAAAATAATCGCTACATTTGAACTTTCAAAAACAGAACATAAATGATTAAATGGAGGATTCAACAATGATTTTAGTAAACACAGATTACATTTCAGGGAATGACGTAGAAACCCTTGGACTCGTGAAAGGCAGCACCATTCAAACAAGGCACGTTGGAAAAGACATCGGTCAAGCATTCAAATCATTAATAGGAGGAGAATTGAAAGCCTACACCGAAATGATGAATTCGGCACGAGAATTGTCCACACAAAGAATGATAGAAGAGGCAAAACAACTTGGTGCAGACGGAATTGTGAACATAAGGTATGCCACATCGGAGGTTGCTCAAAATGCAGCAGAAGTGATAGTATATGGAACAGCGGTAAAATGTAAATAGACGAATAAACACAGCGGGTTAATAGTGCTATCTTTGCAACTTGTATAAAAACGGTTATGCCAACAAAAGAAGATGCAATCCTAAAAATCAGTTCTCTTGTTGCACGTTTTGACGAGCAAAAAGAGTTTTACAAAAACAAAGAGTACAACGAAACGCAAACCCGCCGCGATTTTATTGATCCTTTTTGGAAAGCGCTCGGTTGGGATGTGGAGAATGAACATGGATACGCAGAAAGTTACCGCGAAGTGATTCACGAAGATCGTGTAAAAGTGGGCGGTGCCACCAAGTCGCCCGACTATTCGTTCAGACTTTCGGGAGGAAAACGATTGTTTTTTCTCGAAGCCAAAAAGCCAAGCGTTGATGTAAAAGAAGAGACACAACCCGCATATCAGATAAGGCGTTACGGTTGGAGTGCCAAAATGCCCATCAGCGTAATCACCAATTTTGAAGAATTTGCCATTTACGACTGTACCTACAAACCAAAGCCAACCGACAAGGCAAGCACCGGGCGGATAAAATACCTGACCTACAACAATTACCTCAAGGAATTTGATTTTATATGGGATACGTTTAGCAAAGAGCGCCTGCTCAAAGGGCGTTTTGACAAATATATTCAGAGCGACAAAAACAAAAAAGGGACCACCACCGTTGACCACGATTTTCTGCAATCCTTAGACAAATGGCGGATGGAACTTGCCAAAAACATTGCCCTCCGCAACAAAAACATCACCGAAGAAGAACTCAATTTTGTGGTGCAACTCACCATAGACCGCATCGTTTTTCTGCGCATTGCCGAAGACAGAGGTGCCGAGTTGTACGGCGAACTGCAAAAAGCAATTTCTTCTGACAAGGGGGTACGTTTGGTGAGCGTAGTCGAACCATACCCCCTTGCCGGCAATTATTATCAAAATCTGTTGCAGCTGTTTTATATGGCCGACCAAAAGTATAATTCCGGTCTCTTTGACTTTGACCGCGACAGAATAAGCGCTGCCATCACAATCGACAACAAAGTGATCAAAAGCATCGTTTCTGAATTTTACTATCCGCTGTGTCCGTATGAATTTTCGGTGTTGTCGGTAGAGATTTTGGGCAGCGCCTACGAGCAATTTTTGGGCAAACAGATTACCCTTTCTAAAAGCGGACGCGCCGCCATTGAAGAAAAACCCGAAGTGCGCAAAGCAGGCGGGGTCTATTACACGCCGCACTATATTGTGGAATACATTGTAAAAAACACGGTGGGAAAACTTGTAGAAAATAAAACGCCCAAAGAGGTTGGCAACCTAAAAATTTGCGACCCCGCCTGCGGAAGCGGCAGTTTTTTGATTGGGGCGTATCAATATTTATTGGGTTGGCATAAAGATTATTACACAGAACACAACAGGCAGCGCAAAGGGAGCAAAGCGAATCCCTTGACCCCTGCAGGCGAACTCACCACCGCCGAAAAAAAGCGCATTTTGTTAAACAACATTTACGGAGTGGATTTGGACAGCAATGCAGTAGAAGTAACAAAATTAAGTCTCCTGTTAAAGTGTATGGAAGGCGAAACGCAGGAAACAATTGAAGCGCAAACAAAACTTTTTCAAGACCGCGTTTTACCCTCTTTGCACAACAACATCAAAAGCGGAAACAGCCTCATTGACTTAGACTATTACAACAACCAATTCGATTTTGGCGAAGAAAGCAAAATAAAACCGTTCTCGTGGGAAAAGAATTTTCCGGAAGTGTTTGAGAGAGGCGTTGTTTTTGATGAAAAAGCAAATCTTATCAAACAGCACAACCAACGCGTAAAACAACTTGATAGAGATGGAAAAAAACTAATTGAAGCATTTGCGGTGCGTGAGCCATCCATAGCCTATCATACACCAAATAGAGGCTTTGACATCGTGATCGGGAATCCTCCGTACGTGAAAGTGGCAAATAAAAACCTGTTCGATTATTTTTCTCAAAAATATGAACATCATGATTATCAACAGGATTTATATTTGCTTTTTTTAGAACGATACAACAAATTATTGGCAAAAGGCGGAAAACTTGGCGTAATTATTCCAAATACGTGGTTACAGTCCATAAAATTCCGAAATATTCGCCGATATTTAATGACTGAGTTTTTTTGGGAAAGAATGTTACATATTAACCAACACATTTTTAAGGCGGTTGTGGATACCCACGTTATCATTTTTGAACGCAACAGTTACGTAAAAAGTGGCGAAGTTGCCATCGATATATACGACAACGACCAATTTGCCCTGCATCAATATATTTCTCAACTCAAGCTTCCGGACAATGGTGATGTAATTAATGTAATGGCAAGTGAAGATGAGAAAGCGTTGTTCGATAAAATTAAAAATGCGTCTATCCCAATCTCTGAAATTTGCGAAGTTTATAATGGGGTAAAACCATTTGAAAAAGGCAAAGGCAATCCACCACAAACGGCAAAAACCATGGCATTAAAACCATACGTAGTAGAAGAGAACCCAAAACCCGAAGGAAAAAATTGGATGCCGTTGTTAAGAGGGAGTTTGATAAACAGATACACGAACTTTTGGAATAATAACAGTTGGATAGATTACGGAGAATGGCTTGCTGCACCCAGAAAATCGGCAATTTTTGAAGCAAAGGAAAAAATTGTAGTGCGCCAAACAGGTGATCGCATTATTGCAACTCTTATTGGTGCAAATATCATTTGTCGAAACAATATACATATTATTATTTCCAATAAAATGGATCACAAATATATCATAGCCATACTCAACTCAAAACTAACAGATTTTTATTACCAACAAATCAATCCCGAAAAAGGCGAAGCCCTTGCCGAAGTAAAAAAGCAACACGTTGACCAATTGCCTATTCCAAAAAGTGTTTCAATAGAACAGCAAACAGAAATCATTAAACACGTTGACCAACTGCTACAACTTAATAAAGAACTGCAAACGGAAACTTTGCCCGAAATAATCGAACAAATAAAACAGCGGATAGAGTATATAGAGGGAAAAATCGATGAGGCGGTTTATGAGATTTATGACGTAACAAGAGAAGAGATGAAAATAATAGAAACAACATAATGGAACCCTACACCCCCATATTTACCATAACCCCCGAAATTCTAAGTTCTGCTTACGAAATTGCGGCAGATTTGGAACGGATTGATATTATTCGCGAAAAGGCATTAACCCCACAACTACGAAAGGAAAACAGAATAAAAACAATCCATTCCTCATTATGGATTGAAGCAAACAGTTTGACTTTAGAGCAAGTTACCGATATTGTGGATGGCAAACACGTATCGGGAACAAAAAAAGATATTTTGGAAGTGAAAAATGCCATTATTGCCTACGATGAGCTGTTAGAATGTAATCCTTACAGAGAAAAAGATTTGTTAGAACAGCACCGCTTGCTTATGACCGGATTGATAGAAAATGCCGGAAAATACCGAAATGCCGGTGTTGGCGTTTTTGACGGCGAAGCGCCCATTCATATTGCACCGCCACATCAAAGAGTTCCGTTGTTAATGAGCCAGTTACTTGATTGGGCAAAAAATGCAAAACTTCCGCAAGTAGTAAAAAGTTGCATTTTTCATTACGAGTTTGAATTTATTCATCCTTTCAGCGATGGCAACGGACGTATGGGCAGAATGTGGCAAACGCTTTTACTCTATCAAGAAAATCCTGTTTTTGCGTGGCTGCCGGTTGAAACTATTATTGCTCATAATCAACAGGAGTACTACCGTGCTTTAAGGCGATCCACGCATCATAACAACAGTGGCATTTTTGCCCAATTTATGCTTTTGGCGATTAAACAGGTAACCGCAGAATTCAAAGAAAAATATCGAAGGAACGAATTGGAAAATGCAGGTGTAAATGCAGGTGTAAATGCAGGTGTAAACTTGTCGAAAGTGCAACAAAAAATCGTAGAAATAATTGCCAAAGAGAACACCATTTCACAATTGGAAATAGCCAAGAAGATGAAAATTAACGAATCCACGGTCTATCGAAACATTAAAAAGTTAAAGCAGTTGGAGTTATTAGAGCGCAAGGGGTCTGATAAAAAAGGTGTTTGGGTAATAAAACAACAGTAAAGAGATGATCTATATTTTAGACGGCGCCATGTGCACCATGATCCAACGTGCATTGCTTGAGGAATCAGATTTTAGAGGGGAGCGCTTTTATTCTCTCCCGTTGAACCAGAAAGGGAACAACGATCTGTTGTGCATCACTCAGCCAAGTCTGATTCAAGAGATTCATCATGCCTATTTAGAGGCTGGGGCAGATATCATCTCTACCAATACGTTTAATGCAAACCGTATTTCTCAGGACGATTACGGAACTGCGGAAGTGGTAAAGGAGATGAATGTGGCGGGCGCTCGTTTGGCGCGGCAAGTATGTGACCGTTTTATGACGGAGCATCCTCTGCGAAAATGTTATGTAGCCGGATCCATGGGGCCTACCAATAAATCGGCATCGATCTCTCCAAAGGTGGAGGAACCGGACTTTCGAGCAGTAACGTTTTGGCAATTAGTTGAGGCGTATCAAGAGCAGGCAGAAGCGTTGTTAGATGGCGGCGTGGATATGTTGTTGATAGAAACGGTGTTTGATACCTTAAACGCCAAGGCTGCCCTCTTTGCCGTGAATGAGGTACTTACTCAAAGAGGATTACGCTGCTCGTCAGAAGATTTGAATTCCGAGGAGTGTGAACCCAACATAAGAGTGATGCTATCTGCAACAATTTCAGATGATTCAGGACGTCTCTTGTGCGGGCAAAGTGTAGAAGCTTTTGTGGCGTCAGTGGCGCACTTTCCCTTGTGGAGTATTGGGTTAAATTGTTCTTTTGGAGCCGACAAACTTGCCCCTTTTGTGCAAAGACTCTCTCAGGTGGCTACGTGTAGAGTGAGCGCCCATCCCAATGCGGGGTTACCCGATGTTTTTGGAAATTACGCTCAAACGCCTGAAAAGATGGCCAATACGTTGCGCCCTTTTGCTAAGGAAGGGTGGGTGGATATTATTGGCGGATGCTGCGGAACCACTCCTGAGCACATATCGGCTATCGCTCAGATGGTTCGAGATAATCAAGGATCAATCAGTCTTTCTCAAAATAAAAGCAACTCAATACAGGGTATCTCCACATTCGAAAAAGAGGTTTTCCCTACCTTTTCCGGATTGGATCTTTTGGAGTTGCGCGATCCGATTCGTTTTGCCCTGATTGGGGAGCGCTCCAATGTGGCCGGCTCCAAGAAGTTTTCCCGCCTCATTCGTGAAGATCAATACGAAGCAGCGTTGGAAGTTGTGCGCGAGATGGTACGAACCGGAGCGCACATTATTGATATTAATATGGATGATCCCCTGTTGGATGCACCTCAAACGATGGTTCATTTTTTGCGCCTGTTGGCATCGGAGCCGGAGATTGCCCGTTTGCCGGTGATGCTTGATTCCTCCCGTTGGGAGGTTCTTGAAGCAGGATTGGCGTGTGTGGCAGGAAAGTCGTTGGTAAACTCCATCAGCCTCAAAGAGGGTGCGGATGTGTTTAAGAGGAGGGCAGAGAAAATTCAACAATATGGTGCCGCAGCGGTGGTGATGGCTTTTGACAAGGAGGGGCAGGCCACTACGTTGGAGAGAAGAATGGCCATTTGCCATAGAGCATACCGCATCTTAACTGAGGAGGTGGGTTATCTACCCTCAAATATCATCTTTGACCCAAACGTACTCACCATTGGAACGGGAATGGAGGAGCATGCTTCCTTTGCTGTTGACTTTATTGAAACGGTGCGATACATTAAAAAACACTTGCCCGGTGCGCTAGTGAGCGGCGGAGTAAGCAACTTGTCGTTTGCCTTTAGAGGCAATAACGTTGTGCGGGAAGCAATGCACTCCGTTTTTCTCTATCACGCCATTCAAGCGGGGTTGGATATGGCCATTGTAAATCCGGCAACCATGATGCCCTACCACTCGATTCCCCTCCCTTTGCGGCAAGCTGTGGAGGATGTGGTGCTCAACCGAGATGCAGAAGCAACCATGCGTTTAACTGAATTGGCTTCGAGCATGATGCTATATGATGGGGCGGGACGTGTGGCAAGGCAATCTGATAATGAGTCATTAAAATTATTTGCAAAGGAAAAATGTTTGCATCAAAGAGCATTGGAGCAGAAGGAGTGGCGCAAAGAGGAGGCGCCCCGTCGAATAGTGCATTCAGTGGTACTTGGAGAATCAACATGGATAGAAGAAGATATTCTCCAAGCATTGGCACAGGGATATTCCGCCATCTCTATGATAGAAGAGTTGTTTATGGAGGGGATGAATCGGGTAGGGAAGTTGTTTGGAGAGGGAAAAATGTTTCTTCCTCAAGTGATAAAGTCGGCACGGGTAATGAAACAGGGGGTAACTCTATTACAGCCGCAGTTGAATGCTCTCGCATCTCCATCCTTTTTGTGCAACCTTCAGCCCAAAACAGGGATCATTGCCACCGTAAAGGGCGATGTTCACGACATTGGCAAAAACATTGCCTCTTTGGTTTTGGAGTGCCAACACTATCGCATCATCGATTTGGGCGTAATGATTCCTGCTTCAAGAATTGTAGAGGCGGTAGATGAATATCATGCCGATTTTGTTGGATTGAGCGGATTGATTACCCCCTCATTGGACCAAATGTGCATTGTTGCCCAGGCCATGGAGGCTGCCGGAATCAACATTCCCCTTTTGATAGGAGGCGCTACCACCTCAAAAGAGTATATTGCTTTGCGTATGGCGCATAAATACAGCGGTTTGTTATTACATTGCCCCGATGCTTCTTCAAGTGGGCGTTATTTGTCTCGTTGGTTTGCCCCTGAGTTGCGTCAAGCGCTTGTTCAAGAGGTTAAAGAGGAGTACGCCCATATTTGCGACTCCCGTTTGCACCCATCCAAAAGCAACCCGTATTCGGTAGAAGAGGCTCGAAAGTACAAATTGGTTATCGATTTCACAGAGATGCCTTTGGTTTCTCCCGCTTGGTTGGGCCTACGCGAGGTTGCCATTCCCGTGTTGGAGCTGCGCGAACTCATCAACTGGAACGCGTTATTTGCCCTTTGGGAAGTAACAAAGGGGGCAAAAGAGCGCAAAGATGTTTTGCTTGAACAACAAGAACAACTAAAACAAGACTCCATTGCCCTTTTGGAAAATTTTATCAATGGCAACTATGGAGAGGTTCGTAGTGTGGTTGGATTCTTTTGTGCCAACTCCAACGGTGGAGAGCAGATTCTCCTATATTCCGATGAACAACGCACCACCACCATCCACACCTTTGAGATGCACCGACAACGGAGTCGTTCTAAGGAGCAAGGGGCTTGTTTGTGCCTTGCCGACTTTGTGGCACCCGCCGCTTCTGTACCCGCCTCTTCAGCACCCGCTTCTTCTGCAAAAGACTACATAGGTCTCTTTGCCGTTAATGCCTCCCCTCCTCTTGTTGAGCGGCAAATGGAGCGTTGGCGAAGTGAGGGAGACGACTATCGCGCCATCCTGTTGCGCGCGCTATGCGACCGTTTGGCCGAAGCAGCCTCACTTTGGTTGCACCGCAAAGTTCAAACCCAATGGTGGGGCCACGGCCAAGGCAAGGGTATCCGCCCCGCATTCGGTTACCCATCCTGCCCCGACCACGCCCCCAAAGCAGATGTCCTCAGGTTATTGGAGGCAGAAAAACGTATTGGCCTCACCCTTACCGATTCCTATATGCTCCAACCACTTTCTGCCGTTACCGGCCTCTACTTTGCCCATCCTCAGGCAAGATATTTTAGCGAGCAGGGTTGACGATTTTTTGTGGACAATGATGTATGATTTCTTAGAAGATATTTGTTACTTCTTGAAACTCAGCATGTACCTGCCCTTTTTCTTTTGCCTTCCGATTTTTTTTGCACACTTTTTGTTACCTTTTTCCCGTTTATCCGTCTCTATACATAGAAAAGGAAATAATCTAAAAAAATCAAATTATGAAAAAAAGATCAGTTACACTTATTATTCTATTTGCCATAGCCATTCACTCTTTTGGGCAAGATGTCAATTCGGTTCTTTCCAAATTATCCAAAGAGAAAAATGTAGAGCGCATCTCCATTGGCTCCTTTGGAATGTTCTTTGTAAAGATGGTGGGGGGAATGGCCGGCGGAAGCGAACTTTGGCAAGGGTTAAAAGGGATCAAATCGTTGGAGGTGCTTACGTGGAGCGAAGGTTATTCGGCGGTAGAAAAGGAGCACATTCGGGAGATGTTGCACAACCTAAAAGACGACAAAGAGTATGCCACGTTAATGACTATCAAAGACGAGGGCGAATATGTTCGTTTTTTGATCAAACAGGAAAAAGAGGTGATTAAAGAGGTGATCATTATTGCCTTGGAGGAGGATGACGATTCGGTGGTTTTGCGGCTAAAGGGAAGTTTTAGAGAGTCCGATTTGACCGATTTGGTTGACAAAAGCGGTAAAAAGGGAAATGGACGGTAGCCATTTTAAAAGAATCTTTCTCCCTTTTCACGGAAAATTATACCGAGTGGCGGTTCGTTTTTTGGGAAATCAGTCAGACGCAGAAGATATGGTGCAGGAAACCTACATCAAGTTGTGGCAAAAGCGACACGAGTTGGAAGCGCTGATCAATCCCGAAAGTTTTGCGGTAACAGTACTCAAGAACAGTTGTTTAGATTTTCTAAGAAAGGTGAAGCCTCACCAAATTTCGCTGAGTGAATTTCAAATTCCGGCAACCGCACCTGTTGCCGAACAGATCGAAAAAAAAGAGGCACTTGGTTATATACAAAAGATAATGCAAAAACTGCCCTTTAAACAACAACAAGTTGTGGAGATGAAAATATGGAATAACCTTTCGGACAATGAAATTGAACAACGTACCGGACTCACAAAAGGCAACATCAAAGTAATGGTGTCGCGTGCAAGAAAAACAATCAAAAATCACTATTTTAATTGGGAACAAGATGACAACAGAAGATAGATTTGAGGATATTCACATTCCTGACGGTTTAGAAAGTCGCATAGAGCATCTTATTGATGGTTTGGCCAATGCAGAAAAACGCCGCAAAGACAACCTACGAAAAATGCATCTGTGGGTGGGAAGTGCAGCAGCAAGTGTGGTCATTATCCTATCCATCAGCCTGTTTTATATTTATCCCCCCCAAACAAAAAGCCCCAACTACACCGTCTATGAAATAGAAGCAGCGTGTATTGAGGCGCAAAGAGCGTTGCTGTTGGTATCGCAAAACTTCAATAGAGGAGTCGATAGAGTAACAACAGCAATGAATGAATTAGAAAAAACAAACCAAACAATTCAAAAAACATTAAAGAGATGAAAACAAAGAGTATTTTTATGTGCTTCACCCTGTTTTTGACGGGGTCAACCCTTTTTGCCCAAACCGACTGGCTTGAGAAATTTGCCGACCAAAAGGATATCACTCAGGTTACCGTTACCAAAGCGTTATTAAAAATGGTGCCCACCATCACTGCTTCGTATGACATGAATGGACTCGATATTAAAGAGATTGTTGCCAAATTGGATCAGATTGATATATTTAGTTCAAGCAAAGAAGAGACGGCAAAGTTGATGCGAAAAGAGGCGGCCGCGTTTTTAAAAAACAACAAATCTTTTGAAGCGTTGCTGATTATTAGAGACAACCCGGATAATGTTACCTTTTATGCACAGCATGAAGGAGGTTATATCAAATCGTTGCTCATGTTTGCCGATGATGGCGAAGAGTGCACCATTATTCGTCTGTTGGGCAAGTTTACCACAAAAGATATTCAAAAAATCACCGAAAAGATGTGATGTGATATTTTTCCCTATTTTTGCAGGGCAAAAGGAAATGGATAGAAGATGCAACTAAGGTTATGATACAATTTCAGCATCATGTGGTTTGATTCAAGCATATTATCAACACTGCTTTTGTCTCGTTTTCAAGACATACCTTTTGCCTATCTCTTTGGATTGTCAAAAGGGGGAACAATTAAAGCGGGTTCTGATGTGGATGTTGCCTTTTATTACACAGGAAACGAATCACTTATCAAATTTGAAATAGAGGAGGAGTTCGAGAAAGCAATTCCGGGGGTTATTTTTGACCTTGTGGAACTGCAAAAGGCCGATCCCATTCTCGCTTTTGAAGTGTTACACGGCACTAAGCTCTTTGTGCGTCCGGAAGCAATCGAACTCTTTCTCCATTTTTACTCCCTCACCTGTCGCCGTTATGAAGATCGAATTTATTGGATGAACAAACAATTATCATATAGAGGATATGAAGTACAATGGAATGATTGAGAGCAAATTGCGCGTTTTTCGTAAATTCATACACGAAATCAGAACATCTTGTTCGTAACAAAAGAGAATGAAGAGATTCCGGCTTCATCATCAATGGGTAACGTTCTATGTGATTAATAGGTGTTAACAAAAAGTGTAATCGACTTGGTGCAAGCGCTTAAATCGGATGATTGCGATGCCTTTGCAGAGATTTTTTATTTAGAATTCAAGAACATTAAGTTTTTTGCGCATCAATACCTTAACGATTTAGATTTGGCAGAAGATGTGGCTCAGGAGAGTTTTTTGGCTCTGTGGACGCACCGGGCCACTCTTGCAGAAAACTCCAACATAAAAGCGTTGTTGTTGACGATTGCCAAAAATAAGTCGTTGAATCTGTTGAGGTCGTTAGCACATTTTCAGAAAGATTCGCTCAAAAAAGCAGAAATCTTGCTCAATATGAAAGCATTGGATAGTTCACATATTGAGTCGCAAATAGATGCATCCGTTTTGGCCAAAGTTATCACAGAGGTGCACTCCCGCTTGCCGGAACATATACGCGCCACTTTTGATCTCTCTCGCTTAAAAAACAAAACGTATAAAGAGATAGCAACCATCAAGGGCATCACCCAAAAGTCGGTAGAGTATCATATAGCGGTTGCCTTGGAGCGTTTTCGAAAAAAATTAGCCCAATTTGGGGGTATTAAATAAATTTAGTGTTCATTAAGTATGGAGAAACAATCATTGGAAACCTATTTTGAGGGAAAAGCCAACAAAAAATTAAGCGCACAGATTGAGACATGGGCTTCTGCCTCAAAGGAAAACAGCCAACAGTTTGCAAAAGATAAAGCAGATTGGACTTTCCGCCATTTTCCAAACGAGCCGGCAGATGTTGACGATTTTCTTCGTTTTGCCCAATATGAAAAGCCGGACGGGGAACCTTGGCGGTTGGTAAAGAGAAAGAGAATATGGTATCGGTTCTATCGAGTTGCCGCCATAATAACCATTCCCCTCCTGATAACTTCCATTTATTTTCAAATAAGAGAAACGCATCGGCATAAAGAACAAGAAATGAATTCGCTGATGTTGTTGTTGCGCCCCCAACAGGGAGAAACCTTGATTGATTACATCATTAATCCGGGCGTAAAAGGAAAGGTCTCGTTGCCGGATGGAAGCACGGTGTGGCTCAACAGTCACAGCGTGTTGCGTACTCCAAATCTGTTTGATACCATAAGTCGCATTGTTGAATTAGATGGAGAAGGATATTTTATTGTAGAGGGTTCAAATGATTGGCCCTTTTATGTGCAAACCAAAAAAGGAGTAACCATCATGGTTACCGGAACGGAGTTTAACCTTTCGTCCTACGCCAACGACCCCTTTCTAAAAGTAACAATGGTGCAGGGAAGTCTTACGCTTATAGAAGATAATTCGTTGAAAACAATTATTTTACAAAATAAAGAAGAGATCGTTTTAGCCAACAACTACTTTGGAAAAAGCAACCCAAGCAGCGCAAAAAAAGTGAAGGAGGATACCTCTTGGAAAGAGGGCTACCTCATGTTTGACAATACGCCCATTGATGCCGTTGTACGCAAAATGGAGCGTTGGTTTGGCGTAACCATCACCATTCAAGATGCCCAAATTTTGAACTACCGCATTACTGCCGAATTTGAGAGCGAGTCGTTGATACAGGTGTTGGAGATATTCAAAATATCGTCTCAAATTAAATATCAGGTGAATGGGAATCAAGTATCTCTATATCTTTAGGTTTTTATAAACCAATCTTTTTTTTCAGGGTATCGCAACGTTTTTGTGTTAGTAGAGATGAAATCAAAATCTAACATCTATGGAAAAAACGCTCAACAACCAACTTCCCGGGAGGTGTTTTGCTCGCTGCAAGGCATTACTCCTCTGTTTGCTCTTTGCTTGTGGCCCACTCATGGCGCAAAACATTACGCTAACCATGGAGCGGGCTACCATCAAAACCATTTTGCGAGAAATTCAAACGCAAACAAACTACAGGTTTGTTTACAACGACGCATTGGTAGAGATGGAAACCATTACTTCACTCATAGTGAAAGATGCCCCTCTTTTGAGTGTACTCAAACAACTGCTCGAAGGCAAGGGAATCGCTTATGAAATTAAAGACAATCAGGTGATCCTCTTTCCGCAAGGGCAAGCGCCTCCCACTTCAACGCTTTTGACTGTGCGAGGGACGGTTACTTCTGCCGAAGATGCAACGCCTGTTTCGTTTGTTACTGTAACAGTCAAAGGAAACGATAAGTTGATTACAAGCACCGATTTGGAGGGAAAATTTGTTTTGCCCAATGTGCCTGCAAACGCACTACTGGTATTTAGCTTTATTGGGTATTCTACTCAGGAAATTGCCGTAAACAACCGTACTGTGGTGAACATTTCCATCTATCCTGATGCCACCATTTTGGATGAGGCCATGGTGGTGGCGTATGGAACGGTCAAAAGAGGGAGTTACTCAGGCTCTGCCTCTGTGGTGAGGAATGAAACCATTAAAGACGTTCCCATGATGAGCGTAGAGCAAGCATTGGCAGGTAGTGTTCCGGGGATGCACGTAAGCGCCCAAAGCGGGCAACTTGGTTCTCAATCAGAAATCAGGGTGCGGGGAATTGGATCGTTCAATGCTGGCAACAACCCTCTCTACGTGGTGGATGGCATTGCCATGATCAGCGGGGATTTAGCAGGTTTTAGTTTGTGGTCGATAGGCTCTTCTAATTTTCTTGATGCAGCAAATATTGAGAGTGTTACTGTACTCAAAGATGCTGCTGCTGCATCTCTATATGGGGCTCGAGGCGCAAATGGGGTGATTTTAATCACTACTAAAACAGGCAAACAGGGGAAGGCGATTACCACCTTTAAAACCAGCTTTGGTTTTTCTGACTTTGCTGTGAACAACTATCCTCTTGTTACAGATCAAGAGCATGAAATGCTCACAAGGGAGATGGTAACAAACTATGCAGAAATGACACCTTCTGTTTGGAACAACGCCACGTATAATTATTCTATGGATAATTATGTGAACAACAGAACAGAATATTACTATCCTTCTAAAAAAGAGGGGTGGGAATATGTGAATTGGAGAAAGACCATGTTTCGGGTAGCCACTACACAAAACTATGAACTGAGTGTTTCTGGAGGGAATTCCGATTCACGCCTATTTGCTTCTGCCTCCTACAACGACGCAAAAGGGATTTCTCTTCTAAACCAAATGAAACGCGTCTCTTCAAGTGTGAATGCCAACCACAAAGTAACAAAATTTCTGAATCTTGGAATCAATACGCAATATGTTTTTACCGATCAGGATGGTTATCAGGAGGCAGCCGGAAACAGAGATGATCCATGGTTCCTCACAACCACACGCTTAACCCCCCGCTTTGCTTTTAAAAAACCTGATGGCACCTATGCGCACTTTGGGCCGGCCGCATCGGAGTCATACGATGGCACTGTCTTTAGAAATCCATACGCCGACATGGACTATCAAATTGGCAATTCCAAACAATACAGAACCCTTCTCAAAGGATTTGCAGAGTTGGATATTCTACAATGCCTAAAGCTAAAGTCGATAATAAGTTTTGACAACACCCGCACAGATACAAGATATGCCTGGATGGTAGGGCATCAATTGGGGCAGCAATATGCCAATGGGTATGTGGCCGACAGGTTTGTAACGTGGAGGAGATTGGTCAGCTCCTCTACCCTCAATTTTAACAAAACATTTTTGGACAAACATACCACTTCAATCATGGTAGGCTGGGAAGCAGAAGATCAAAGGCGGCTCTATACCGATCTTTCAAAGAATGACTTTGCAAACTTTGCCTTAACCTCAACCTATTTAGCTTCGGAGATACGAAATGCTTATACCATGGACGATGTTCAAACCCTGTTGTCGTTCATCAGCAACTTCAACTACGAATACGACTCTAGATACTACTTTACGGCTACCTATAGAAAAGATGGATCCTCTCGTTTGGGTCCAGAGACTCGATGGGGTAATTTTTGGTCTGTTTCCGGATCATGGCGACTCGGTAACGAATCTTTTGTAACCTCCATTGATTGGATAAACGACCTCAAATTCAGAGGCTCTTACGGTACCAACGGAAGGCTTCCCAGCAGTTTTTATGCATGGCAAACGCTTTACGCTTATGGAAGGTATGATGGAGACAACGCCTCGTATCCAAGTTCTTATGCAAGCAGAAACCTATCATGGGAAACCAACTATGCCTGGAATGTGGCCCTTGAAGGGGAGGTTTTTAATAGGTTTTCTTTTACGGCAGATTACTACAACAGAACAACCAAAGATATGTTGCTCAGCGCCAATATTCCCTCTGTTACCGGTTTTACCTCTTCAACCAAAAATACCGGCTCAATGCTCAATAGAGGTGTTGAACTTTCGTGTAACGTAAAAATTTTTAAAAACACCGATCTAAAATGGGAGGTTGGATTGAATTGGAGCACGTTACACAACGAAATTTTGGCGTTGTCAGAAGAGGATGAAATACAGGTGAGCGCGCCCTATATCAGAACAAAAGGCTACTCATTTTATCAATACTATACAAGAGAGTACCTTGGGGCTGATCCTCAAAATGGTTTGCCCATGTATTATACCAACACGCCCCTAACCGATAAGGGAATTTTTGGCCCCACAGAAAAAGAGATAACAAACGTTTCCAGTCAGGCGGCAAGCGTGATTCTTGAGGGAAAAACAGGCATTCCCAAAGGTTTTGGAGGGATCACTTCAAAAGTGTCGTATAAGAACCTCTCTCTTTCTCTCAACTTTAACTATGAATATGGTCATTATGTTTGGGATCGGGCAACGCTCTATATTCGACACGATGGTTACTATCCTTTTTACAATATGAGTAAAGATATGTTGCGAAGGTGGCAAAAACCGGGCGATGTAACCGATGTTTCCAAGCCAATGATATCCAATCAAGGGAGAAGTTATAACTCAGATGCCTGGCTCTACAAGGGAGATTTTCTAAGGTTAAAAAATGTAACCTTATCGTACAACCTCCCCAAAGAGATGCTCTCCAAAATCTCTATAAAATCTGCAAGAGCCTATATGAGCGGAGCCAACGTTCTTACCCTAACCGGTTTAGATTTTGACCCTGAAGTTACCTTTGGAGGAGACAACTCATGGTCAACACCACCCATTAAAACTTTAACATTTGGTTTAGAAATCAGCTTTTAATTATTTGACTATGAAAAAATTAATCAGAAAAATAACCTTCGTGGCAATAGCCGCAATTTTGATTCAATCTTGTTCCGGATTCTTAGATACAGCCCCAAGTCATCAGACAAGCTCCGAAACGGCCCTTCTGACCATCAGAGATGCCCATTTAGCAGTAAACGGGTTGTACAATATGTTAAAAAGGATCGATTATTATGGCCACGACTTGATTACCATGGGTGATAACAGAGGAGACGATTTGCAACCAAGAAACAGCAACGCTTCCGGAACCGTCTCGTATGCTTTTAGATATACTTCCGAAATAAACACCAACTGGAGTTTATGGAACCGAAGTTACAACCAAATCAACAGAGCTAATTCCATCCTTGAATCATGGGAGAGATTGCCTGCCCCTTCTGCAGACGACCTTGCTTCTAAAAATGAAATCAAGGGACACGCATTGATTGTTAGGGCGTTATCACATTTTCATGTAGCCCTCTGTTACGGATACCCCTACCTCAAAGACAACGGTGCCTCCTTAGGTGCGGTGATTGTGGATAAAACGCTCTCTATCTCAGAAGGCCAGGAGACATCAAGGGCAACGGTTGCCCAAACATACGAGTTTATTTTGAGCGATGTAGAGGAAGCATTGCCCTTGTTGTTCAAGCCAACAACCCTTTCTGCCGCCAATTCAGCGCCAAATGCGGCAAACAATATCCCCGGAAGGATCGGAAAGTTTAACTATTGGAGTGCAAAGTTGTTTCAGGCCAGAGTCTATCTCTATATGGGGCAATGGGAAAAAGCGTATTATGCAGCCAAAGAGGTGATAGATGAATCGCCCTACTCGCTTGTTTCTAACGCAAATTATGAAACCTACTTAGCAACCCAAGGAGGAAGCGAAACCATTTTGGAGTTGATTGTGGGTACCGGTGTTGAAGATATGGATGGGAATGGGAATAATAGCGCCTTGTATAGATTGATGTGGCATACAGGGAGCGGTAGCGGGCAGTACATACCCACGCAGGCATGGTTAGACCTTATGGCTGAAGATCCTGATGATGTACGGAGTAAGGTGATTTCTGTGGGAGACGGGATTGAAGGTTACACCTGGATCAAAAAGTTTCCCGGAGTTAACGGCCAATCGTTTCTCTTTAACAACCCCAGAGTGTTCAGGTTGATTGAAGCGTACTTTATTGCTGCTGAGAGTGCATTGTCTATGGGAAGGCAATCTGAGGCAGATCAATACTTAGATGTAGTTAGAAAGAGGGCCAATCCCTCAAATGTAACTATTTTGTGTACCGTTGATGATATTCTCAAAGAGAGAAGAAAAGAGTTTATTGGAGAAGGTCATCGCTTTTACGACATGATGCGTCTTGGAAGAACGATCACAAGATCAGGAGGGTTCCATTTTGCTCATTTAGTGTATGAGATTCCGGAGTCGTATAATTGGGATTTTTACAAAGTGGTTCTACCTATCAGCAGATCAGAGAGATTAATTCAACCTTCTCTTCAACAAAATCCGGGCTATATTGATTAACAACATGATAACAAGACGTAAATTTATCCGATCATCTGCTTTGGCAGGAGCCGCCTTAGGGTTGGGTTTTTCCAATCCTTTACGATTGCAGGCCAAGGTGAAAGGCGCTGCTTCATTTGACCTATTACTAAAAAACGGATTGATCTATTCCGGAGATGGGCGTATGCCCATCTCCGGAGATTTGGGAATTAAAGACGGAAAGATTGCTGCCCTTGGAAATTTGGGAGATACTGCAAATCAGATTGTTGATCTAAGCGGTTTGGCTGTTTCTCCTGGGTTTATCGATATTCACTCCCATACAGATACAAACCTGCTTAGGTGTTCTCCTGGTGATAGCAAACTCTTTCAAGGGATTACCACAGATGTTGGCGGCACTTGCGGCTCTTCTCCTTTTCCCTATTCCGATGTCGCTTATGAGCGGCAAAAAGATCAATTACGGTACGGCTATCCCTATTGGCAGCATATTGATGGATTTTATGACGCGTTGGAGAAGAACAAAATTGGGATAAACTACGCCTCTTTTACAGGTCAGGGACAATTACGCTCAATTGTGGTGGGTTCAAATGCCGTAGAAGCAACGCCTGATCAGATAGAAAAGATGAAAACTATTTTGGAAAAGCAATTGGAGATGGGTAGCATAGGAATGTCGAGTGGTTTGGAATACACCCCCGGTTCATACGCTTCCAATGATGAGTTGGTAGCCCTTTGCAAGGTGGTAGCAAAGCATAACGGATTATTTGCCATACATATGCGAAACGAAGGCGACTTTGTGGAAGAATCGGTAAAAGAAACCTTAGATATTGCCCGCAGATCAGGTGTTCGTCTTCAAATATCTCATTTAAAGGCTGCAAATCCGGCAAATTGGCATAAACTTCCTGCTATTTTGAGAACGATTGATAAAGCGATAGCATCGGGAGTAGATGTGGCTTTTGACCGCTATCCCTATATAGCATACGCTACCGGACTCTCTATCTTTATCCCGGTAGTAGATCGTCAGGGAAGTACGGCAGAAACGGTGGCAAGGCTCAAAGATCCCCATAAAGGAGAAGAGATTGCCACTGTTGTTGCTTCAAAGATTATTGCATTAGGAGGCCCTCAAAACATAGTGATTACTTCATGCAGCCATGCCGACAACAAAAAATACGTTGGGCTGAACCTTCAAGAGAGCGCTTTTATGGCAAGAATGGATTTTAAGGAGTTTGCCCGCCAGATATTAATTACCGACAATATGGGAGTGAGAATGATTGCTTTTGCTATGTCAGAAGAGAACCTGAAGTTGTTGTATGCACATCGTTTGAGTATGCCGGGGTGCGATGGGAGCGTGATTTCACCCCAAGGTCCGCTCTCCACAGGAAAACCTCACCCGCGTTCTTATGGCACATTCCCACGTTTCCTTGGCACATATTGTAGAGAACAAAAAATTATGGACCTTCAAACGGCTGTTTATAAAATGACAGCGTTGCCCGCCTCCCGATTACGGCTCAAAGATCGCGGTTTGTTGATTCCGGGGTATCGTGCAGATGTGGTGGCTTTTGATCCTGCTACCGTTTGTGAATTATCCACCTTTACCCACCCTCATCAATTTAACAAAGGGATAGAACATATTTTTGTAAATGGAGTTTGGACGCTCAAAAATGGCCATTACACCGGCGCTTTATCCGGTTCGGTAATTCGGGGTTAACCTCCATTTGTTGACCCTGATTTGTCCTTTGGCATTCGCCCCCTTGCTTGTCTTTATCACTCAAGCTGGGGGGTGTTTCAAAAAAGCATTATCTTTGTATCTCCAACCACAGTGGATGAACAACCCTTATGATAATGCCTACCTTTTCTTTCGAATTTTTCCCACCTGGAGACGAAATCTCTGCCATTGATTTTGGCATAAACATTGGCAGATTGTTGCGGCTTTCCCCCTCTTTTGTAACAGTTACTTACGGAGCAGGCGGATCAAGTAGCGAACGTACCTTTTCTTTGGTTGACTTTTTACAAAACAAAGTGGGACTCAATACCGTTGCGCACTACAGCTGTATTGATTCTTCACAACGGAAGATCAAAGAAGATATGGCCGCTTTACACAAAATGGGCATTACCCGCCTGATGCTCCTTCGTGGCGATCCTCATAAAGGATCGGATTGTTTCCACCCCCCTCCTGACGGTTTTTCACACGCCTCCGATTTGATAACTTTTACCCGTTCCCTTTATGGAGATCATTTTGCCATAGGAGGTGGTTGTTATCCCGAAAAACATCCCCAAGCGCCTTCTATGGAGGAAGATATACTCAACCTAAAGAAGAAAGTTGATGCCGGTTGCAACTTTCTCATCACGCAGTTCTTCTTTGACAACAGTCGGTATTATCATTTTGTTGCGCAGGCACAGGAGGCAGGCATCACCTGTCCCATTATTCCCGGCATCCTCCCCATAACCCGCTACAACCAATTGGAACGATTTGTTCGCATCAGCGGCGCCCACATCCCAAACTCCTTTTTAAACGAGTTGGAAAACCACAAAAACAAACCTGAAAAAATAGCTCAAATTGGACGCGATTTTGCTGTATCACAATGCCGCGACCTACTCCTTTCTAGCGCTCCCGGAATCCATTTCTATACATTAAATAAGTCGCACACAACTGTGGAAATTTTTGAAAGTTTGATGAAGTAATGGTACTTGATCAAACAG
>Ga0082212_10003328_pt1 | contig 22904 bp, 17 predicted proteins | sample TergutNt197P3_FD_71548 | JGI IMG/M metagenome (GOLD analysis project Ga0082212, IMG submission 71548) | Neocapritermes taracua P3 segment gut microbial communities from Petit-Saut dam, French Guiana - Nt197 P3 | ecosystem: Host-associated > Arthropoda: Insects > Digestive system > Gut ...
CGAGCAGCAACTTCATCGTCTGTCTCGACGGGCAGGTCATTCAGTGCGTCCCTGTAAATGAGATAGCATACGCGTCAAACACAAGAAATGAGGACACGCTGTCAATCGAGCTTTGCCATCCGGACGAGACCGGTGAGTTCACGGAAGAAACCTATTTGTCGGCAGTGCTGCTGACGGCGTGGCTTTGCGCGAGGTATGATTTGACTGCGGATGATGTCATCAGGCATTATGACGTCACAGGCAAGGTGTGCCCGAAGTTTTTTGTCGAGGATGAAGGCGCCTGGGAAAGGTTCAAGGTCGATGTGGGGATAGCGATCGGGATCGAGGGGGCGCGATCGGCGGATGATCCGGAAGAGGATACGGAAAAAGTAGCATCTCACGGGTAGCCGGGATTTCACTCTGTCTTGTGTGACCCGTCGGCTGAAGCCGGCTAAGCGACGTTACTCACGCAAGACAGAGTGAAATCCCGGCTGGCTGGGAAAAAGCAACGGAAAAAGAGGACGCCCTCCCGGGCGCCCCCTTCATTGGATGGTAGTTATCAGTACTTCCCGAAATCACCGCTGCTTACAGACGTAAATCCTACGGACGGCGACATGGCGGGGCGTTTTTGCACGGGGTTCTCAATTGGCGGCAGACTACGGTACGCCGCGCCGCTGTCCTTAAGTTTAAACTGTGCAATTTGCTGCTGCAACATAGAGGACTGGCTGCTCATTTCCTCCGACGCTGCGGCGCTTTCCTCCGCGGTGGCGCTGTTTTGCTGTACGACTTGCGCGACCTGGTCGATGCCGATGTTTACCTGCATTATACCTTGTGACTGCTGCTCGGAAGCGTTTGCTATCTCCATGATGAGATGGGTTGACTCGTTTACGCCGGATACGATCTCCTTGAGGCTCCCGGCGGTTTCGCCGGCTATACGCGAGCCAAGCTCCGCCATATCCACCGAGTTTTGAATCATGACGCCGGTCTCCTTAGCCGCTTCCGCGCTCTTGGACGCAAGGTTCCGCACTTCCTCCGCAACAACGGCAAATCCTTTTCCGTGCTGCCCCGCCCGCGCGGCTTCTACTGCCGCGTTTAGTGCGAGGATGTTTGTTTGGAAGGCGATATCATCTATCGTCTTTATTATTTTACTGATGGACTGGCTTGCGTCGTTGATATCCCTCACGGCCGCGATCATCTCGTCCATCTGGCGGCTGCCTTTCTCGGCGTTGTCTTTGATTGTTTCGGACAACTTCGAGGTTGTGTCGGCCTTTGCGGCGTTCTCCTTTGTCTTCTCGGCAATTTCTGCGATAGAGCTTGATAACTCCTGAATGGATGCGGCCTGCTGCGTTGAGCCCTGCGCGAGTGACTGCGCCCCGTCCGCGACCTGTTTGGAACCCGTCGAGACCTGCTGTGTCGCCTGGTTAATTTCAGCGAACATACTGTTCAGGCTTTCAACCATCTGCATCAGCGATATCCCCATCGTATCCGAGTCGGAGAGAAGGTCTATCTCAACGGTCAAATCGCCTTCCGATAATCTCTCGAGAGTCTGGGACACATTGGTCAAGCGCGTGAGCAGTCCGTTAAACTCCCTGGAAGCCACGCCAATCTCGTCTTTTAACACTGCGCTTGACTGCATGCTCTGCGCGATTTCGGGCGGCATGTTCAGTATGCCTTTTGCCCCGATCAGTTCGAAGGCTTCGGACATATTACCCAGCGGCTTCGAAATCAGGCGGGATATGTAGAAAGCCAGGAGTAACGATATCGCAACAGAAACAATGATAACAAAGATTATTACTATGAGCAGCGTAGTGGTCATAGCGTCATTCGACACATTAGCTATACGCGCGTCTTCTGTTACAAGTTCCATTATCTTGTCGGAGTACCCGATCATTTCACTAATGGAGGGTTTCGTATTTATAATTTCGGCGATAACGCCGTCTTTATCGCCGCTATGCGCCAGTTGATAAGTCCGATCGAGGTACGGGAAATAGGTTCCTTCAGCCAGGGCGCGCAGCTTGTCGAAATTAACTTGCACATCAGGATCGTCAATGCGCGAGCCAAAGTTGTCGAGATTTTGGGTCATTTCAATCCTGATATCGTCAATAGAGGCTTTGGTCGTTTCAACCCCGGCAGTATCCCCGTCATCCAGGGAAATCACGTACTCGCGGACATAAACCCTCGCCTCATGTATATTCTCCGTAACCTTTGATAAATATGGCACCGGCACTACGTTAACATCGTATAAGCGCGAAGTTGAGCTTGAAGCCGTGAGCAACCCGTACAGGCCCACTACGCCCACAATGGCGGTCAGTATTACTGCGATGAGAAAGCCTACGATCAGTTTCATGGAAACTTTTAGATTCTTCATGAAAATCCTCCCTAAAATTATTACCTGTAGTCCGCTGCCAAAGATGATGGTGGGATTGAATCAGTGGTTACCTATGGCTTATACCTGATGACGGGAAGGCGCCGCTTTGAGTACACCTATACATGAATGAAGTAAACGCCTAATAATAAAAAACTGTGTGAATTATAGTATAAATCCACCATAATTGCAACACTATTGTGAATGATTTTCTCATATTTTGTTGCCAAATGATGAAAGTGGCGCGCATAGCGTGCGCCGCACGGTCAAACAGGTGTGCGGCTACCCGTGAACTGTAGCGCTAAAAAAGGGACATTTGGCTCGAGTCCGGCAGATACCGGAGCGCTCCGAGGGCCTTGAGCTGCTCAAGTTGAGTCTTCGAGACCTTGGCGCATGCCGCTGAGATTTCGTCGACGGAAATGAACTCCCGTCCAACCCTGTTGGCGGCTATATCACGGGCGACTGCGTCCCCCAGCCCGCTGACCGCGATCAGCGGGGGGCGCAGCTTGCCGTCGCCCGCTATCAGGAACTTAACGGGATCTGATTCATACAGATCGATATCGAGGAACCCGAAACCACGCATGTAGAACTCGTAGCAAGCCTCCAGGGTGGTGAGCAGGGTTTTATCCTTCTGCTTGGCGTTGGGGTTTTTATTGATTTCGTTGATTTTCGCGCGCGCGACGTCGATGCCCCGCGTCATGGACTCCGCGTCGAAATGGTCTTTCTGGCTCCTGCGGTAAAAGTACGCGCTGTAATACTCCAACGGTCTGTGGACCTTGAACCACGCGATCCGGAACGCCATAATCACGTAAGCGGCCGCGTGGGCTTTCGGGAAAAGGTATGTTATTTTTTTGCATGAGCTGATATACCAGTCCGGAACGCCCATGCCGCGCATCCTGTCTTCCGCGCCGTCAGGCAGGCCGTAGCCTTTCCGGACGCTCTCGGATATCCGGAACGCCGAGCGGTCGTCCATCCCCCTTGATATCAGGAACAGCATAATATCATCCCTGCAGCTTATTGTGCCGCTAACCGGAACTTTACTGTCAAGTATCAGATCCCTGGCATTGTTTAGCCAGACATTCACCCCGTGGGCATAGCCCGCAAGTCGCACCAATGTGTCGAAGTCGCCCGGGTTGGTTTCCCGCAGCATATCCCGCGACAGCTTGGTGCCGAACTCGGATATCCCTATAGTCCCGCTGGCCCCGATTACTTTGTCGTTTTCCGGGAGGCCGAGCGGGAGCGGGGAGGAAAAGATAGCCAGGGTATCGGGGTCGTCAAGCTTGATACCCTTGATATCCACGCCGGTCATATCCTGTAGCATCCTCAGCATAGTCGGATCGTCATGCCCCAGTATGTCAAGCTTTATCAGGTTATCTTCCATGCAGTGGTACTCGAAATGGGTCGTAACGACCCCCTTATCGCTGTCGTCCGACGGGTGCTGGATTGGGCAGAAATCAGTCACATCCATATCTTCAGGAATGACTATCAGCCCCCCGGGGTGCTGCCCGGTGGTCTGTTTGACGTCCAGGCACCCCTTAATAAGGCGGTTCTCTTCGGCTTTTGACAGTACTTTACCGTTCGCGTCGGCGTACTTCTTCACATATATATATGCAATCTTGTCTTGCACCGTGCCTATTGTCCCCGCGCGGAAAACGTGGTCCGCCCCGAACAGGTCGGAGGCGAGCTTATGGGCCTCGGCCTTGTACTCGCCCGAGAAATTCAAGTCGATATCCGGGACTTTATCGCCGTCGAACCCAAGAAACGTCTCAAACGGTATGTTAAACCCGTCCTTTGCATACTTGGCGCCGCAGGAGGGGCAATCCATGTCGGGCATATCGGCCCCGCATCCGTACTTATCGCCGTATGTGAAGTCCGAAGCCTTGCATTCCGGGCACCTGTAGTGCGCCGGCAGTGAGTTTACTTCCGTGATCCCGGCGAGGAACGCGACGATTGACGACCCGACGCTGCCTCTGGAGCCTACTATGTATCCGCTTTTCTCCGAATCAGAGACAAGCTTCTGGGCCGCCATGTAGATAACGTCGTAGTTACGGTCCATAATATCGTGCAGTTCCGCTTCGACACGTTTTGAGACGTTCTCGGGGGGGTTCTCGCCATATAGCTCCGCCAGTTTGGCGGACACCAGTTTGCGCAGGTTTTCCGCGCTGCCTTCCAGCTTAGGCAGGAAGAGTCTCTTCGGCGGCGGCAAGGGGCTGATCCGCCCGCAGGAGTCCGCAATGGCGCGCGAGTTACGCACTACGACGTCAAACGCCGTCTCCGCGCCAAGGTAGCTAAACTCGTTTAGCATTTCGTCGGTCGTCTTGAAATAAATCGGTAAGTTGTCGTCGGCGCTGTCGAAGTTCTTTGAGTTTAGCAGTATGTGGCGGAATATCTCGTGTTCCGGGTCGAGGAAATGGACGTCCCCGGTCGCAACGACCGGCTTGCCCAGGGCTTTTCCAAGCTCCACCACCCTGCGGTTGAACCCCCTGAGGTCTTCTTCGCTGCCGGCGCGGGGCTTGTCGCTGTAAATCATGAACATGTTGTTGCATACCGGTTGTATCTCGAGATAGTCATAAAATTCCGCGAGCTGCATCTGCTCGAGGAAACCGCGGCGTTCGGATATCGCGTCGAAGACTTCGCCCGCCTGGCACGCGGATCCGATAATCAGACCTTCGCGGCGCTTGAGCAGCTCGCTCTTATAGATGATGGGGTATCTGTCGAAGTCCTCGAGGTGGCTCTTTGACACGAGCTTGTACAAGTTGCGGAGCCCCGTCTCGTTTTTTGCCAGCAATATGATATGTTTGTTCCTATAGCGCCTTTTCGACGCCCCTGATTTTGCTCCGGTTTCATAAAGCTTTTCCAGCAGCCAGTTGTTTATCTGCCCGGTATCCGATACGCCGTTTTTACGCAGCAGATCCATCAACCCCGTGAAAATCCGCGCCGTCACGGTTGCGTCGGCGTCCGCCCGGTGGTGGGCGAAGTCGGCCGCCCCGAAATAGGCTGCGACCGTCTCGAGTCTGTGGTTCTGCAGTTTCGGGAGGGCTTTCCGTGAGATAGCGAGCGTGTCGATATAGCTGGGGGTGTAGTCAATGCCATGTTTGGCGCACGCCTCGTATATAAAACCGACGTCAAAGGAGGCGTTGTGGGCGACCATGACCCTCCGGCCGGCGAACCCGAGAAATGCCTCTACGGCGTCCTGCGGCAACGGGGCGCCTGCGGTATCCTCGTCCGTAATACCGGTCAGCTTAGTGATTTCATAGGGTATGGGCGCGCAGGGGTCGACGAAAGTGTGGAACTTCCCGAGTTCACGACCTTCGTTGTCTATTTTGACAGCCCCGATTTCTATTATTGAGTCGCGCGCGGGGGAGAGGCCGGTAGTTTCGACGTCAAACACTACAAACTCGTCTTCAGGGGCGCCGCGGCCCCCGAAAACTGCGGTGCTGCTTTCCACATCGTTGATGAAATAGCCCTCAAGGCCGTATATGACCTTTATGTTTTCATCAGCAGCCGACGCTTTTGCCGCATCGGGGAACGATTGGACGACGCCATGGTCGGTGAGGGCGATCGCGGGGTGGCCCCACTCGACAGCGCGGCGGATTGCCGCCTTGGTATCCGTTACCGCGTCGAGGGCGGACATCCTTGTGTGCAGGTGCAGCTCCACGCGTTTCTCATCGGCCGTGTCTGTCCTTATGGCGCGTTCCGCGGTTGTGATGTTCGAAGGCTCAAGCGCCAGATCGCCGTAGTATTTGTTGAAGCCGACCTTGCCTGTTACGGTGAGCGTCGCCCCTATTGTGATACTATCTGCGATATTTGATGAGCTTTCTTCTTTTCTCATGTATTTGCTGACACGGATGGCGCCTGTATAGTCTGTCAGGTCGAAGCTGAGGATCAACGCGCCCGTTTCTTCGTTCTTTTTATTGGAGATATCGCATACCACGCCTTTTACCGTCACGTTCCCGTGTTCGAGGGTCACTTCTCCCACCGGCATCGGCGTCGCCTTGCTTTTCTTCCCCATAATGACTGTCCCGGATGGCAAATCCGCGCCATTCTTCGATTTCCGTGTTTTGTCAGGTTTCGGGGGGCGGGCGTATGTGGCGGAGACTGAGACGCGGTCGAGGTCGAACTCACACGCGAGCATTTCCTCGATGAGATCTATCTCGAACGGCGGCGCCGGTTGGGCGAGCGTCAGCGTAAGGGCCATGGATCTTTTGGTTTCGTTGACCGTCACGTTCGATACGAGCGCTTTGTCGAAGTCGGACGTCAGTTTACCGTTATTTTCCAGTGCCGGAAACATTTTATATAGTGGTATCGGGTCTCTCTCGCTCAAATCAATACCTCATCTATCGCTACAAAAAGCTCGTCTACCAGGAGGTTCATCGGGACCTTTTTTACTATAGCGCCTTTTTTGAAGATAATGCCTTCGCCGTCGCCGCCCGTTATCCCGAAATCCGCGCGGGAGGCCTCGCCGGGGCCGTTCACGGCGCACCCCATGACGGCCACTGTGACGTCCCTGTCAAGGGCCTTGAGGCGCGACTCGACGTCTTTTGCTATTTCGATAAGGTTGATACGGCACCTGCCGCAGGTGGGGCAGGAGATGAGCTCATACCCCGGGCGCAGGCCTGCTGCCTTAAGTATTGCGACGCCGGCTTCGACCTCGCGCTCCGGCGGGGCTGTCAGCGACACCCTTATCGTATCGCCAATGCCGCTTTCCAGCAGCGGACCTATGCCTGTCGCCGACTTGATAATCCCCATGAACTCTGTCCCGGCTTCAGTCACCCCAAGGTGGAGCGGGTAGTCGGTCCGTTCGGCAAGCAACCTGTTTGCCGCGATCATGAGCGGGACATTTGACGCCTTTACCGAAACGCATATATCGTCGAAGTCGAACCTGTTCAGAAGTTCTATGTGCCCGAGGGCGCTTTCAAGCATGCTTTCGGGATTTACCCCCCCGTGTTTGGATAAAAGCTCCCCGCTGATGCTCCCGCTGTTCACCCCGATGCGGATCGGGACGCCCTTTGAGGCGCAGATAGCCGCGACCGGGCGAACATACTCCCCGCCGCCTATGTTGCCGGGGTTTATCCTGATTTTGTCGGCGCCGGCTTCAGCCGCCCTGATAGCCAGCTTATGGTCGAAGTGTATATCGGCGACGAGCGGGATGCCGATATGTTTTTTTATCTCGCCTATAGCGTTGGCGGACTCGATATCAGGCACTGCGACGCGGACCAGGTCGCAGCCGAGCTTGTCGAGTCTGTTTATCTGGGCGGCCGTCGCGGTGACGTCCGAAGTAACCGTGTCAGTCATTGATTGCACGGTCACAGGTGCGCCGCCCCCAATCGTGACGCTGCCGGCTACTATGTGTTTCCTGCTACCCATAGATCAACTTGACCACATCATTGACCATGATGAAAACCATAAAACCTAACAGAAGGACCATCGCCCCGGTGTGGATATAGCCCTCGTACTTTGGGTTTAGCTTACGCCGGATGATCTTTTCAACCGCCCAGGATATGGCAATGAATAGTATCCTGCCCCCATCCAGGGCCGGGATCGGGAGCATGTTCATCACGGCAAGGTTAACCCCGATAAAGGCGGTGAAGAATATGATGTTCTCCAATGCGTCGATGAAAGTTCTGGAACTCTGCCCGATAGAGTTGATGGCGCCCACTATACCTACGGGGCCGGAGAGGTCCCGCACCCCTGCAGCCCCGCTGAAGAGCTGCGCGATGCTGACGCGGACCAGGCGCACGAAGTTTGTTGTCCTGTAAGTGGCGAATTTAATATTCTCCCATACGCTTGATTCAACCACACCGAAAGTGATGCCGTACCGGAAGCGCGTAACGCCGTTTTCAGTGTAGTCGCGCTGCTCAAGGGGGAAAGCCTTGTATTCTATCTTCTCCCCGTTGCGGATTATAACAATGTCGGCGTTCTTATCGCCCCTGCTTTCGGCGAGTCCCATGAACATCAGGAAATCGTCGGAGTAATAGAGGCGCTCCCCGTTAAGCGATATGATGGTATCCCCGGCCATCAGCCCTTGTTCGCCCGCGTTTGGGAAACCATCGGCAAGATTGGTGATGGTCGTGCTTACGAATCCTGTTGCGCCCGCAGTAAGGATCAGGATGAGGATGTACGCGAAGATGAAGTTCGCGAAGCTGCCTGCAAAAAGGATTATGACACGCCTCCAACGTTTTTGCGATGTAAACGCGCGGGGGTCGGGTGAGTCCTCGTCCTGGCCCTCCATTGTGCAAAACCCGCCGAACGGAAAGGCGCGCAGGGAGTAGAGGGTCTCTTTCCCTTGCTTTTTCAGTAGCTTCGGCCCCATACCGATTGCGAACTCGTTCACACGGACTTTCATCAGTTTCGCGGCTGTGAAATGCCCGAGTTCATGGACGGCGATGAGTAGGCTGAAGGCAATTATTGCCAGGACTATGTACATCGTGACACCCTTTCATAAATCAGAGACCTTGCGGACTCATCGGCGGCGAGTATATCTTCAAGCGTTGGACATTCGACGCCCCGTATTTCCTCCAGCGCTTCACAGATTGATTCATATATCCCGTAGAATCCCAGTTTCCCGTCGAGGAACAGCGCAACGGAAGCTTCGTTCGCGGCGTTTAGTATTGTGCAGGCCGTCCCGCGCTTGCCTGCTGTCGCGATAGCCAGCCCCAGGCAGGGGAACGCTTCCAGATCCGGCCCGTAAAACGTGAGTTTCGATATACCCGCAAGATTGAGTTCCGGGACCAGCGACGGGTTTCTTGCCGGGTATGTCAGCGCGTACTGTATCGGCAGGCGCATATCGGGCACGGAGAGCTGGGCCTTTATCGAGTTATCGGTAAACTCCACCATGGAATGTATGATGCTCTCCGGGTGGATGACTACGGAAATAAGGTCAGGCGGGACGCCAAACAGGTGGGAGGCTTCTATGATCTCAAGGCCTTTGTTCATCATCGTAGCCGAGTCGACAGTTACTTTTCTGCCCATGTTCCAGTTGGGGTGCTTTAAGGCCATTTCCGGGGTGACATGTTCCAGTTCCGCGCGCTTCATACCGAGGAAAGGGCCGCCGGAAGCAGTTAGGATCAGTTTCTTCACGCTGCCCGCCGGTTCGCCGCGTAAGCATTGGAAAAGCGCGGAGTGCTCTGAATCGACGGGGATAATCTCGGCGCCGTGCCTGGATGCGCTCTTCATCACGAGTTCGCCCGCGCAGACGAGGGTCTCTTTGTTCGCGAGCGCAATGCGGCGCCCCAGCCGGATCGCCGCCAGCGTCGGCAGGAGCCCGGCAGTCCCAACGACAGCGGTGACAACAGTTTCGACGCCGTCCGCGCAAGCCGCTTCGATAAGCCCGGCCTCGCCGGACGCGACACGGACCGGGAGGTCGCGCACGAGGCAGGCGAGGTCGCGGGCGGCGGTTTCGTCGCGGACCGCGACAATGTAAGGCTTGAACTCCCTTATTTGCGCCTCGAGGAGCGTAATGTTCCGATTGGCGCTGAGGGCGCGGACCGGGACGCCCAGTTCCCTGACTGCTTCGAGTGTCTGCCGCCCGATCGAACCTGTGCTGCCAAGGAGCGATATCCCACCGTGCATATTAGGTAACCGCTGACTAGATCCCACCACCATCTTTGACCGTCCCTTCCGCCAATTTCACGCGTTTTTCAGTTAAGTACCGATGATTATTGGCGGGAAGGCAAGCACCAGCAGATACATCGCCGGGGCTGTGAACACCATGCTGTCAAATCTGTCGAGGACGCCGCCGTGCCCCGCAAGGAAGCGGCCGTAGTCCTTGATATCGAACTCGCGCTTGACAAGGGAGAACGCAAGGTCGCCGAACTGGGTCAGGAGCGAGCCGACCAAACCGTAGAGGACAAGCGGCGCAAAGTAGATAAAGTGCGGCGTAGTGTGTCCGAGGACTACGCCGTATATAACCATTGCAATCGTGCCAATGAGTAGTCCGCCGACGCAACCTTCTATGGTTTTATTCGGGCTTACGTTCGGGAATGCTTTGTGTTTGCCGAGAAAGACGCCGATGAAGTACGCCCCCCCATCGGTGAGGAACGCGGATATGACAGGCACAAGGACGAACAGGCTCCCATCAGGCATGTTTCTCATACTGACCAGGGTGGATATCATGAGCGGCATTATGGCTCCGCCAAACAACGTTATCAGGATCTGCGAAAGTGGAATGGATTTTCCTTTCCGGTATACGAGCATGGCCTCGAAAAAAGTCAGGACCATAAGGGCGAGGGCGACTGCGAGGAATGCAGGTTCCGAGATTTCGAAGTACGCGCCTACCGGAATGATCGCAGCGGAAACGAGCGAGTATATGGTAATCCTTTCATTCCCTTTCTTACCTACAGAGCGCATCAGTTCGTATGTCGAGATGGTGCAGATAAGGACGGCAATAATAGTGAAAAAGTATGGCGGGAGCAAGAAAAGCACAACCAGGAGCAGAGGCACCCAAATCAAGGCTATAACGATCCTGCTTATCATAGTCGCACACCTCCGTAGCGCCTGTCTCTGTTCTGGTATGACAGCAATGCCCGGTCGAACTCGCGCTCGCTGAAATCAGGCCACAGCACATCGGTGAAGTATAGCTCCGAGTAAGCGGACTGCCATAAGAGAAAGTTCGACAACCGCATTTCGCCGCTGGGCCTGATGACTAAATCGGGGTCCGGTATCCCGGCGGAGTAAAGGTATCGTGAAAAAACACCCTCCGTGAGCGCCTCTGGTTCAGGCGCACTGCCATTTGCGACGTCTTCCGCATAGTTGGCGGCGGCCCGCAGGATTTCGTCGCGCCCGCCGTAATTGACGCATATGTTGACCTGGACGCCTTCGAATCTCTTCGACAGTTCTTCCGTCTCATGTATGAGTCCCCTGATCCCGGGGGATAGGTCGCCCATGTCTCCGAAAAACTTCATCTTGACCTTGTCGCGTTCCATCTTGCCGAGGGCTTCGCGCAGATACTTGTCCAGAAGCTCCATAATCGTCCCGACCTCGTCGGAAGGGCGTTTCCAGTTCTCAGTGGAGAATGCGTATGTGGTGAGGTACTCCATCCCGATATTCTTGCAATACGTCGCTATGCGCCGGAACGTCTCCGCCCCGGCTGCGTGGCCCGCGCTGCGCGGGAGGGCGCGTTTTGCCGCCCAGCGTCCGTTGCCGTCCATTATTATCGCAACATGGCGGGGGAGCCTGTCCGACTCCCACATTTGCTGTTTCTTTTTAAAAAATCCCGGCATAAAGATTGATAAATCCCCTAGATTTCCTTTATCTCCGCTTCTTTCTTCTGGGCTACCTTGTCGATTTCCTTGGTATAGTTGTCGGTAAGCTTCTGAAGGTCTTTCTCAGTCTCGGTCAGATCGTCTTCGGTGATTTCGCCGTTTTTCTTCTGAGCCTTGAAGCTCTCGACAGCATCGCGCCTTATATTGCGGATTGCAACCTTTGAATCCTCCGCGAATTTGCTCACCTGCTTTATAAGTTCCTTGCGGCGCTCTTCGGTCGGCTGCGGGAAAATGAGGCGTATGAACCGGCCGTCGTTGGAGGGGTTGATCCCGAGATCGGACGTGTTGAGCGCTTTCTCAATGAGCTTCAAACTGGACGCGTCCCACGGCTGGATCGTCAGGGTCCTGGGGTCCGGGATGGAAATCGAGGCTATTTGGTTTATCGGGGTCGGCGTACCGTAGTACTCGACCTTGATCTGGTCGAGTATCGACGGGTTGGCGCGCCCGGCGCGGATGGTGGAGTATTGGTTTTGCAATACTTCCACAGTCTTTTTCATTTTGCTTTCATACTCGTCGTACATGATGATGCCCATTCCTTTCGTTCAGGCAGCCGGTACGCGCCACCGACAAGCGGCAAGGGCCCGGCTCCCCGCTGATTTGCGTATTAGCCCACGCGGGTGCCGATATTCTCCCCGCAAACCGCTTTTACAATGTTTTCCGGGTCGTGGAGCGCGAAAAGGAGAACAGGGATGTTATTTTCCATGGACAATGACGTCGCGGTAGAATCCATCACAGTCAGATGCCGGTTAAGCATGTCGCTATATGTTATCGCGTCAAGCTTTTCCGCCTTTGGGTCGAGTTTCGGATCTGCGGTGTACACGCCGTCTATGTTCTTAGCCAGAAGGATGACGTCCGCGCCGATTTCTGCAGCCCTGAGCACCGCTGCTGTGTCCGTTGAAAAATACGGGTGGCCTGTTCCGCAACCGAAAATAACCACGCGTCCTTTTTTCAGGTGCCTGTCCGCCCTGAGCCTTATGTACGGTTCGGCGACCGCTGCGATCGACAGGGCCGTCTGTATGCGGACCGGGACGTCTATCTGTTCGAGCATATCGGCGAGCGCAAGGCAGTTCATGACAGTTGCCATCATGCCCATATGGTCGGCGCGGGTGCGCTCGATTTTCCCTTCGCCATCTTTAAGACCGCGCCAGAAGTTACCGCCCCCGACGACGATGGCCATTTCGACTTTGATGTCAACGCATGTTTTGACAGCTTCGCAAACACGCTTTATCACACAGAAATCGAGGCCCGTTTTTTGCTCGCCTGCAAGGGCTTCTCCACTGACTTTGAGCAAAACTCTCTTGTATTTTGGAGTTATTCCTTGCATATCTGGTACCTCCGACCCGTGGATATTATAATCCATCTTTCCCGAAAATGGAAGAGGGAACATGCGAGCGGTAAATCATTATGTACAAATGTGGTAACAGTTCGGGGGTAGCCGGGATTTCACTCTGTCTTGCGTGACCCGTCGGCTGAAGCCGGCTACCCCCGACTGTTATTAATCGTCCGGGTTTTGCCTGTCGCCATCAGGCGTCGGGTCGGGCGTCGGCTCCGGAGTTGGGGACGGGGAAGAGGTTGGGCTTGGATTTGGGGTCGGATCCGGGTCGGTTCCGGGATCCGGGGACGGGCTTGGGGATGGATCCGGGCCGGGACTCGGGCTTGGGGATGGATCCGGGCCGGGACTCGGGCCTGGGGATGGATCCGGGCCGGGGCCGGGACTCGGGCCTGGGGAGGGGGATGGGTTTGGATCCGTGGTTGGGGGCGGGGGCGTCTCTTCGACAGGGACCGGGATCAGAATAACCCTGTTCTGCATGCTGTACCTGCTCCGCCCAATCAGCGACCTGCTCAAAAGGTTGTCTTCCGAGTCATAGATAAGCTTGTATGAATCCACCACATAACCGACGACGCCCGGGTTGTCTACAATAGTACGCCCCTGACGCACGCTTGGGTCCTCTCGGGTGACCTCCTCGAAAGGCGTCCTGCTGATTTGTTCATACTCAACTTTTATATAGTTTTCGTCCAGCTTAGTGCCTATAAGCCTTACAGTTAGATTGCGCGACTCGACCTCAACTTCGATCCTGATCGGGTACCCGGTGCTGTTCATGAATTTAAAGTCTTTCGATCTCCAGTCGACAGTGGCGTCGTTGCCCAACTGTATGTAGCTGACGGTCATCCCATGCTCATGCCTCTCCACGACGGAGAGGTCGGCATACAGTACGGACTCATAAATCGTCGAGGAGACCTGGCATATACCGCCGCCGATCTCCTGCACTATCTTTCCGCTTGCATAAGCGTTCGCTTCCCTGAACCCGCGCTCCTCGGTACGCCGCCCCACAGTCTCATTAAACGAAAAGACGTCGCCCGGGTTCATCAGCAGTTCATTAATGAAAGAAGCCGCGAGCTGGACGTTGTGCTGCCTGCTGCTCGTGCCGGACACCCTGGTCGTGCGTTCCGAGAGCACGTCGCGGAACAGCATGCTTTCAACCATCTCCTCCGTGACCTCGGGCTCAATGGCGGTTAACCTGATTGCTACCCGCTCGCCGACCTCCGCGCTGTCCAGCTTTGCCTGCGCCGCGGCGATGTCGAAGCCCACGCCCCGGGAACTCGCCGTTGCCCCGAATGTCTCAGGGTCGTAAGCCGAGTCGACGGGGGCGACATAGATTGTCCTGTATATAAGGTCCAAGTCGACGTCGATGGTCTCCGACGTCTCCGGTATATACTCCGCAGTGAGGTGCGCCTTCTGCTCCAAGGCGCTCATTAGTGTCGCTACAGCGAGGTCGAACACCGACTGCTCATCCGCAGGTTTGACGCCCGTGCCTTTGACTACGGTGATATATGACGAGTCGATGTCGAAGAAATCCTCGACGAGCGCGTCGTTGAATTTTTTAGTATACTCCGACGCGACGCCGCGCACGTAGCCATCGTCGAAGTTCCCTGCGCTTAAGTCGCTCAGTTCCGTCCTGCCCATTAACGCATTGATATACGCCATGCTGCGCTGGAACGAACTCTCATCCGCACCCCTGCCGAAATCGTATGCGGACTGGGCCGCTTCCCCGGCGTTCAGGGCGAACCCGACTTCTTCGCCTGTTATTGTGAAGCTGCTTTGATCCGGGAACACAATCGTAGCTGAGACGTTCGACGCGTTGCTCTCATAACCAGACTCTATGAGCGCAAGCCTTGCCTCCTCCAGTGTCAGCCCCGACAGTTCGACCCCGTCCGCCCACACGTTCGGGTAGATTGTGTCCAGGTTGCCGACGTAAATCCCCAGCGACAGAAAGAGCGTGATGACGCCGACCAGGAGGATTGCAATTATCACGACTGCCGCAATGGCCCCGGTCCTGCGTTTCTTCACCTTCCGTTTTGTCTCCGGCCTGGCCGCCGTCCTTGCGCCGGCCCTTGATACGTCCCTGCTTTCAGGGCGCGTTTCAGGCCTGGCCGCTGTCCGGGGCTTGCCCGCCCTGCCCGCCGCCGACCTGTTACTTGAACCTCTCCCCTTACCGCTTACCAGCTTTATATTACCCACTTTGCACTCCCATAAATTCAAGTTTTAGCGACTCTATCGCAAAAATGTATATGACTTGTATACAGAATTGATATAGTGATCCGGAAAGCCAAAATCCTAAAATGTCGCCTGAGTGCGCGGACCGCTACAGTTCTTGGCACAGTTTTTCCTACTCGTGCTTCCCCGCCAGTCTCCTGCCCCCGAAAAGCCCGGACGCTATCGGGCGTTTGTCGAATAATGTCATTTGCGTCTCCTCCGTCACGGTCTGCGACTGCCATGGCCTGCTTATCTGTATGCGCTGTTTCGTCTGCGCGTCCAGCAACTCCCCTATCAGGATGTTTGAGAGCATGAACCCCTTTGGCGTGAACCTCCACCGCTCATCTTTGTAAAGCGCCCAACCGTTCTCCTGGTACTTCCGAAGCAGCTCCAGGACAAAATCCATTTTCAGCCTGTAAATATCGTAGTACTCTTTCTCCGATATCCCATGGGTCGTCCTCAGCCTCAGCATCAGGTACTCGCCCGCGTTCTCGAAGTCGGACATTTCCTCGCTGTACTCAACGACGACCTGCCCCAGGTTCACGCGTTCGACGTACTTCTCGATATCCTCGTAAAAGCTGTACCTGCAACGGCCAATATATGAGTGCGCGCCGGGGCCAAAGCCTATATACTCGTCACCGAGCCAGTATTTCAGGTTATGCTTCGACTCATAGCCCCTGCGAGCGAAATTTGAGATCTCGTACTGTCTGTAGCCAAACCTTGACAGCATCTCGACAGCATATAAGTACATGTCATACTGGGCGTCGTCATTGGGTAAAAACGGCGAATCCTTGAATATGTATAGTTGCGTGCCCTCTTCGATCTTAAGGCCGTAACAGGATACATGCTCGACTTTCAGAGCCGCCGCCCTTGCCACCGTTTCCGCCCAGACGTCCTTGTCCTGGGATGGCAGGCCGTAAATGATGTCTACGCTGATATTGTCAAAGCCTGCCTGTCTGGCGCTCTTTACGGTCTCTTCGGCGTCGGTGAACGAATGCGTCCTCCCGAGTCCCCTGAGCATTTTGTCATCCGCGCTCTGCACGCCTACCGACAACCTGTTGAACCCCGCGCGCCTGAGCCTAATAAGCTCTTCCCTCGATATGCCCCCGGGGTTGATCTCCGCTGTCACCTCGGAATCAAGAAGGATATGCCCGTGCTTTTTCAAAGCGTTGAGTATGCCTACCAGGCGGTTCGCGCCATAATGGTTGGGCGTGCCCCCGCCGAAATATACCGTGTCGATCAGATATCCGTCAAGCTGCGGCGAGTACTCCTCTATATGCTTGAGCACCGCCGAGTGGAATGAGGGCATAAGCCTGTCGCTGTTGGCAAGCGAGTAGAAGTTGCAATAAGCGCACTTGCTCGCGCAAAACGGTATATGGATGTAGATACCAACATGCTTGTCCATGACCTAATAATATACGGATAATGACAAAATGTAAATGATATGGTAATAAATATAAATTAACCCTTTGATTTTTTGACGAAATACAGTTATAATTGTTTCATAGCTTAACCAAGAAATTAAAATTTGGAGGGAAAATATGAGTATAAGAATAGGTATCAACGGGTTCGGCCGCATCGGCCGGCTGGTCTTTCGCGCGGGGCTTGAGAGCCCCGATCTGGAGTTTGTAGGACTCAACGACCCCTTCATGTCCCCGGATTATATGGCATATATGCTGAAATACGACACGGTCCACGGGCCTTTCAAGGGTACTATAACCTACGATGACAGCTCAATCATTGTAAACGGCAGGAAGATATCCTTTTTTGACGCGAAAAGCCCTTCAGAGATCCCCTGGGGCAAGGTCGGCGCCGACTATGTAGTGGATTCCACCGGGATATTCCACTCTGCCGAGCTTTCGCAAGGCCATATCGACGCAGGCGCGAAGAAAGTCATATTCTCGGGGCCTTCGAAGGACAGCACCCCGATGTTTGTCTGCGGCGTCAACCTCGACAGCTACACAAAGGACATGAACTTCGTCTCCAACGCCTCCTGCACGACCAACTGCCTCGCACCGCTGGCAAAGATCGTCAACGACACGTACGGGATATCCGACGGCCTTATGACCACTGTCCACTCCGCCACGAACACGCAGATGGTCGTCGACGCACCGTCAAAAAAGGACTGGCGCGGCGGCCGCGCGGCAAGCGCAAATATCATCCCGTCATCCACCGGCGCCGCCAAAGCCGTCGGCGTGGTCATCCCGGAGCTCAATGGCAAACTGACGGGCATGTCCTTACGCGTACCCACCCTGGACGTCTCTGTGGTGGACCTCACCGTAAACCTCAAAAAGCCCGCCAAGTACGACGACATCTGCGCCGTCATCAAGTCCGCCTCCGAAAATGAACTCAAGGGCATAATGGGCTACACGGACGAGATGGTGGTGTCCAGCGATTTCATCGGCGATTCCCGCACCTCGATATTTGACGCGAAGGCCGGGATCCAGCTCACCGACACCTTTGTCAAGCTCATAAGCTGGTATGACAACGAGTGGGGTTATTCAAACAAGGTCCTCGACCTGATCCGCCATATGTCCAAGGTAGACGCGTTATAATCTCCTGCTGAAATACTCTTCGAGACCCTTCTCATCCTCGATTTCCAGGTCGCGCGCACCCGCAAGCGCTTCCAGATGGTGTGTGAGCTCGTGCGAAAGAAGCTTCTTCAGGTTGCTGCGCATATCTGCGCGCGAGCACTCGCCATACGCTTTGCAAATTGAGCCATAGTATATCACTATGTACCTGCCCATCTGGTCGCGGCAGTACTCGCCAAGCGTGTACAGCCCGCCGTCCGGGTCGGAATCGCTCAGCTTGGTATCCGGCAAAAGGCTCACGCCCCCGTTAAGCTCGCGGAAGATCTCCCCGGGCAGTTCCAGGGCTATCTCGTCAAGCATCACGTTGATTTCATCGATGGAGAACACAAAACCACATCCTTTATGGATTGCTGCAAGAGAGAGGGTATATATGAGAAAGACTAGAATCGTAGCCACTTTTGGCCCGGCGACCGACGCCCCGGAGAAACTGCGCGGTGTGATATCATCAGGCCTTGACGTCGCCCGTTTCAACTTCTCGCACGGGCTGTACGAAGAGCACAAGATGCGGGTAGACAGCCTGCGCGATGCATGCGCGGAGATGGGGGCTACGGTCGCTTTGCTTGCAGATCTCAAAGGCCCTGAAATCAGGCTGGACGTTTTCGGGGGGGGCCACGCCGAACTCACCGCCGGGAGCTCGTTCACCCTCACATCCAGTACTGTCACCGGGGATTCCACCCGCGTCGGCATTTCATACGCAGACCTGCCCAAGGAAGTCTCCCCGGGCACAAGGATTTTGCTTGACGACGGACTTATTGAGCTCATGGTAGAGTCGGTTTCGGGCTCCGATATAAATACGCGGGTAGTGTCCGGCGGGAAAATCTCAGACCGGAAGGGCGTCAACATACCCGGGGTCAGGCTGAACCTCCCCTATATCAGCTCGAAAGACCGGATGGACCTGCGTTTCATCGTCGAAACAGGGTTTGATTTCATTGCCGCGTCTTTTGTCCGTTCCGATGCGGATATCAAGGAACTCCGCGAGGAGCTGAACCGCATAGACAGCGACAACAAGATAAAGATAATATCCAAGATAGAGAATTCCGACGGCGTCACAAACTCAGACTCGATTCTTGCCGTCTCAGACGGCCTCATGATTGCGCGCGGCGACCTCGGCGTCGAAGTGGCTTATGAAGACCTTCCGATAATCCAAAAAGACCTGATCCGCAAGGCGGTAGCCCAGGGTAAACCGTCGATAACCGCGACGCAGATGCTCGAGTCCATGATATCGAACCCCAGGCCCACCCGGGCTGAAACGTCCGACGTCGCTAATGCGATATATGACGGGACCAGCGCGATCATGCTGTCGGGCGAGACTGCGATGGGCAAACACCCGGTCGAAGCTGTCGCCACCATGGCCAAAATAGCGGAGCGGATCGAGCGGTCGATTGATTATGGCAATCGTCTGCTCCGCCGGGAGCAAGGCTCCGAGAACTCAATCACAAACGCTATATCACACGCAACGGTTACGACGGCCCACGATTTGCGAAGCGCCGCGATACTAACGGTTTCGATGTCCGGCAATACGGCGCAGAATGTGGCAAAATTCAGGCCGAACTGCCCGATAGTCGCCTGCACGCCTGACCCGGTCGTCCAGCGCCAGCTTAAGCTTGCCTGGGGCGTCGAGCCGATCTTGACGAAGATGGAGACCGATACGGGCGAGCTTTTCAACCACGCGGTTGATGAAGCGCTCAAGAACGGGGTCATCAAACTTGGCGATCTGATTGTGCTGACCGCCGGCGTCCCGATCGGCCATTCCGGCAAGACCAACATGCTGAAGGTACACGTCGCCGGCGAAAAAGTGCTGGTGACTTAGCAGCCCGCAGGTTACATTTCACGGGTAGCCGGTATTTCACTCCGGTTCAGCGTATAAGCTGAACTTACGCAGTGCGATCCGTCATCTGAAGCCGGCTACCGGCATCTCGAAAACACCACCTGGAACCGCATCCCCCCGCCCGCGCGCAGCGTAGCTGTCACTTCCCCATTCAACTCGCGCACTGTATCCCAAACTATCGCCAGACCCAGCCCGCTGCCGCCGGCTTCGCGCGATCTCGCTTTGTCGACGCGGTAGAACCGGTCGAAAATATGGGGGAGATCCTCGTCCGGGACGCCCACCCCCCTGTCGTCGACGGTTAATATGATAGTTTTCTCATCTTCCGACTTCAACCTGACGGTCACGCTACCGTCAGGATTGTTGTATTTTATCGCATTTTCAATAAGATTGAACACTATCTGGTGAATTGAGTCGTCGGTCGCCATCGTGTAGCAGCCTTCTTCAAGGTCTGACTCCAACTTCAGGCCCTGGCTCGTCGCGAGTGGTTTCAGCATCCGCAATGTATCCGTGACAGCGCCCCCGATATCGACGCGCACCATCTCATCCAGCTTCTTACTGTCCAGCTTCGTCAGCGCCATGAGCTTCCCCGTGGTCCGGGCGAGACGTTCCGCCTCCTGCCCGATATCGCCGACAAACTCCTTGACCGTTTCACGTTCTATCTCCTCATTATGGAGGATGCTGTCGCTCAGGAGCCTTATCGACGCAAGGGGCGTCCTGAGCTCGTGGGAGGCGTCCGCGACAAACCTGCGCCTGACCTCGTCCGTCTCCCTCAACCTGTCCGTCAGACTGTTAAACTCATCGCTCAGCAGCGCGAACTCGTCATGGCCGCTCATATCTATCCGGTAGCTGTACTGGCCTTCCCGTACAGATTTTATTGCCTTTATGACGCTTGTGACCCGCCTCATCATCGACCATATGATGAGCGTGACCACCAGCGCGGAGAATACCGCGATTATGATTGAAATGTTCCTGATGGTTTGCTGCATAACGTCCAGTATCTCGCCCTGCTCGCGGTCCTCGTCATGGATATACACCGCCCCGATAGTCGCGCCCCTGTTCACGATGGGTTTGATGGCGTTGCTGTAAAATGAGCTGTTTGAAAACCGCGCATAAAAAATCTCAGACCCCCCGATCGCTTTTTGGATGTACGCAGTCGGGAAGTCCGGATCCGATGAACTACCTGCCGGATCGTACAGCACTGCGCCTTCCGGGTCTGTGATTACTATCTGGGTGACCCCCGTCGCCCCAAACTGCTCCATGACCTTTTCGACGTCATCTGTGGAAGTTGGCGCTATCAACGTCTCCCCCAGGTAGTCCGCAACCAGGGCAGCGTGGTACTCGACCAGTTTCTGCTTCGATCCGAAAATCATATTCCGCGACTCGAGCAGGAAGTATGTATTCATCAGTATCAGTACGACAGCAATAATCGAGATGTAAGTCAGGGCGAATTTTGTACCTATCCTGCTTAAGACCCTGAGTTTCCTCACTTTACCCCCGGATATAGTATCCGACCCCCCATTTCGTCATGATATGCTCCGGTTCGGCGGGATTATCCTCGAGCTTCTCCCGCAGGCGCCGGATATGCACATCGACCGTTCTGATATCCCCCTGGTATTCGTATCCCCACACGATGTTCAGTAACATCTCCCTGCTGTAGACCCGCCCGTTGTTCTTGGCAAGGAGCTCAAAGACGTCAAACTCCTTGACCGTGAGCTCGACTGGGACGCCGTCCTTTGTCGCGACCCTTTTGTCAACGTCGATTGTAATATTACCCGCCGTCAGCAACGCCCCCGAGGTATTCCCCGACAAGGCGGACCTCCGGAGCAGGGCGCGGATCCTCGCCTTGAGCTCAAGAATATTGAACGGTTTGGTAATATAGTCGTCCGCCCCGTATTCAAAACCTATGACTTTATCCATATCCTCGCCCCGGGCCGTGAGGAAGATGATGGGGACAGTCGAAAACTCCCTGATGCGCATGCACGCCTCCAAGCCGTCAAGCTCCGGCATCATCACATCCAGAATAATAAGGTCGTACCCGCCGCTTCTGGCAAGCTCGACAGCCTCGTTGCCGTCATAGGCGGCGTCGACCTGATACCCTTCGTTCTCAAGATTGAACTTGACGCCCTTTACAAGCAGCTTCTCGTCGTCAACGACTAAAATCTTCATCTGCCCTCCCGGTGATCGAATAGAATCATATTACTTTATATAACCAAATGCCAACTGGTTACTTATGTTATCAAGCGCGAAAACCAAGCAATTGCAGGCTGTTGAGGTTGATGGTCAAAATGTCCGTCAACCAAAACCCGCCGATCCTCAGTCGCCGACAGTGATTTTGTCCTGGATGGCCTCGAACCTTTTCTCGCCGATACCCGTGATGTTCCGCAAGTCCTCCACCCTGGAAAACGGCCCGTTCCGGGTCCTGTACTCTATGATGCGCTCCGCAAGCACGGGGCCGATACCCGGCAAATCCATAAGCTCCGAACGCGACGCCGTGTTGATATTTATCCTTCCGTCGCCGTTCCTTGGCGCGCCCGGCTGCGTCGCCGCCTGCCCCGCGTCGCCACCGGCGCCCGGCGGCGGTGCGTCGGAACCTGTACGCCCCTCATCTGATGGGCGCCCCGGCTGCGTGATTTCCGCCCCCGCGTCCGGGAGGCCGCCCGGGGTGATTTGGCTGGTCTGCCCATCCTGCGTCTCGACAGATACGACGTTCACCGCCGTCTTTGTCCCGGTGAAATAGCCGCCCAGAAAACATACAAACGCGAGCGTCACGCCTACGATAACAAGCTCCAGTCTTCTCAGCCTCATGGTCGACCCTCCTGTGCATCCGAAGGCCGGGGCCCGCCCCTACCGTTGCCCTGAAACAACCAAAACATCAAGCGCTGCTTATTCGATACAGTTCACGGGTAGCCGGGATTTCATTCTGACGCAGTGTGACCCGTCGGCTGAAGCCGGCTATCCGCACATACCGGGGTAGGTATGAAACTTAAGTACAGCATTGAAGCCGGCTAAGCGACGTTACTCACGCAAGACAGAGTGAAATCCCGGCTACCCGTGAACTGCAACTGTTTTTCCAGCTTAAACTTAACTGTTAAAACCCTGAATAACAAGCGGTGAAGATTGTACGCCATCTACATTTAGATTGTTTACAGATATTTACCCCTCCTATTATACCACATATATCCATCCAATGCTATACAAAAAGGTGTTTCCGCACCGGAAAATTTGTGATATAATGTTACAGTTCAGGGGTAGCCGGGATATCACTCTGACGCAGTGTGACCCGGCGGCTGAAGCCGGCTATCCGCACATAACGGGGGAGGTATGGCACTTAAAGACAGCATCG
>Ga0082212_10003329_pt1 | contig 22896 bp, 16 predicted proteins | sample TergutNt197P3_FD_71548 | JGI IMG/M metagenome (GOLD analysis project Ga0082212, IMG submission 71548) | Neocapritermes taracua P3 segment gut microbial communities from Petit-Saut dam, French Guiana - Nt197 P3 | ecosystem: Host-associated > Arthropoda: Insects > Digestive system > Gut ...
CTGATTTTCGCAGATTTTAACGGATTTTCGCTGTTGTCTTTAGGATATGAGAAACTTAGGTGCTGTTGCTTTGAAGAAAAGATAAAAATAATTCAATACTTTTTATAATAAAAAAAATCCGTGGTAATCCGTTTTTTATCCGCGTAAATCAGTGTCTAATTTGTTTTTGAATGCTTTTCCAGCTTATCTGGGGTAGGGGTTAGGTAGTAAAAAATCTTTTGGTTTTTGCTCCAAGAAAACTATTCACCATATTTTGACAAGGAGAGGAAAAGACAATATGAAAAAAGTAGTAAGCATTTCCCTGGGTTCTTCCAGCCGCAACCATGCGGTGGAAACAGAAATTTTGGGTCAGCCATTTTCCCTGGAGCGGATCGGAACCAACGGTGATATCAAAAAAGCCAAAGAAATGATCAAAAGCCTGGACGGGGATGCCGATGCCATTGGTCTGGGCGGAACGGATCTATATATTCACAGCCTAAAACGCAGATATAATTTCCGGGAAGGCAAAGCCCTGAGGAAATGTGCCCCCAATACCCCGGTGACAGATGGCAGCTACCTGAAAAACACCCTGGAAAATCGCCTTATCTACTATGTCCGGGATCAATTGGGGCAAAAGCTGGAAGGGGAAAAAGTTCTGTTGGTATGCGGGGTAGACCGCCTTGGCATGGCCAGGGCTTTTGACGATTGCGGGGCCGATCTGCTCTGCGGCGATTTCTTTTTTACCATGGGTTTGCCCATACCTCTGCGCTCCCTAAAGGCTTTGACCAGGGCAGCCACCCTGCTATGTCCTATCTTAGTCCTGCTGCCCCTAAAAATGCTCTATCCAACCGGCAAAAAACAAACCTATGCCAAGCCAAAAAGTAAAAATAGCCGCTATTTTGCAGGCATAAAATATGTGGCAGGCGACTATTTATTTATAAAGAAAAATATGCCCGAAGATATGAAGGGCAAAATAGTTATCACCAACACTGTAACCCCCTCCGACCTGGAAGAACTGGAACGCCGGGGCGCAGAAATGCTGATCACCGCCACCCCGGAAATGAACGGCCGCTCCTTCGGCACCAATGTTATAGAAGGAGCAATAGCAGCCCTGGCCGGCAAAGGCCCGGACCAAATGAGCAAAGAAGAACTGGATGCCTGGCTGGACAAAGTAGATTTTAAACCTAGAGTTGTAAGATTTCCCCAGATATAAAGGAAAATAACAGGCAATATGAAGCAGGTGATAAGTAATAGGTAATAGGTAATAGGTAATAATTATGGAAGGCTTTGCTTCGCAAAGCCAAAACCACCATACCTATTACCTATTACCTATAAAAACCGGGAGGTTTTTATGAAGTGTGCTTTCATCATTCCCCCTGCTCAGGATTTGACCAGGGGGCTGTTTTTGCGGCGGCGGCAACGGAGGCAAATTATTGCCGAACCGTTTTTTTCCCGCCGGGTTGGCTCTGATCAGGTAGAAATCGTGCCTATTCGCTGCCCCTTACCTGCTGAAAAGCCTTGGGCCAGGCAGTTTTTGGGCCAGGGCCTGCAATTGGCCCGGCATCAGGGGGCAGTCCTTTTTTCCCTGGAGCAAGCCGGTGATTTTTTCTCCGGCCCTCTGCCGGAGAATATTTGTGACGGCAGCCGTTATGCTTTGGCTCTGTTCCCTTCGGAACTTGCGCGGGAGTGGCCCGCCTGGCGCAAGTTGTCTTTGGCTGTGCCTTTAGGTTTGCCCGGCAGTGGCCGGCTAGCCCTGAGCGTGGCCTATGAGAGCAGGCGGCTTTTCCTCTATGGAGGAGAGGAGGAGGAACGCCGCCGCCTGGCTGCCTTGATATACAACCAGACCGGATTGATTTGTCCCACCGGCCGGCTTTGCCCAAAGGAGGCAGAGCTGGTCCTGCTCCCCTCGTATGCCCCATCTCTGGGTGTGTTTACCAGGGCTGAAGTAAGACGGGTAAAGATCAGTCCGGTAAGGGATAATGAGGGGCTGATCCCGGCGGCTCAAGCCGAAGCCCTGATCCTGGCAGCAGGCGGCCCCAACCCTTGGCGAAGATGGCGGCGCCTGCCCTGGCTGGAGCAGATGCGGGAATTAGCAAGAAAAGCCAAAAGATACAACTTACTGCCTTAGTAGCTCTGGTGACAAAAGTAACTTTTCCAGCTCTTGAATGCTTTCTATGTGATTAATTTCCCGCCGCAGTACCGCTGCGCCGGGCATGCCTTTGATATAGTGAGCCAAATGCCCCCGCAAGGAACGGACTGCCATTAATTCTGCTTCATCCGGCCCTTCACCTCGCAGAAGCAAATATTTCCGATTTAATTCGGTTTGCCGGTGTAATTGCTTCAAAGCCAGAGCGAAAATTTTATCTGCCTGCGGGCGGCCCAGGGGCTGCTCCCCGGCTAATAGACGCAGACAATCACCCACCAGCCAGGGATTACCCAATATACCCCGGCCCAGCATTACCCCGTCACAGCCGGTCTGATCCAGCATGGCCAGAGCATCATCAGGGGAGAAAATGCCGCCGTTGCCAATTACCGGAACAGACAAAACCTGCTTAAGCCGGGCAATTGCCTGCCAATTGGCCGGGCCGCTATAAAACTGCCGGCGGGTGCGGCCATGCAGAGTTATGGCAGAAGCCCCGGATGCTTCCATGAGTTGGGCGAATGACAGAAAATTCAGGCAATTCTCATCCCAGCCCAAACGGCATTTTACGGTTACAGGCGTCTTGACCGCCCCGGTCACTGCCCGGAGGATTTCCCCGGCCAGATCGGGTTCGGTCATCAGATAGCAGCCCTCCCTGTTACGGACTATTTTGGGTGCCGGGCAGCCCATATTCAGATCAATCAGATCCGCCCCCAGCTCTACCGCCATACAAGCAGCCTCGGCCAGCACCCTTGGACTGCTGCCAACCAGCTGAACAGCACGGGGAGAGGGTTCATCCCGAAAATCCAAAAGCTCCAAAGTACGGCGATTGGCATAGACCAAAGCCTGAGCGCTGACCATTTCCCCAAAAACCAACCCGGCTCCCTCCTGCCGCAGCAAGCCGCGAAAAGCCAGGTTAGTATATCCGGCCATGGGAGCGGTGATGATGGGGTTGAGGATAACTAGGTTGCCTATTTTCATTTATTTCTACTCCGGAAAAAATTAAATAACTCCACTCTTCACACTCCACACTCCACTCTCCTATATATAAGGGCCAGTCCCCGCAATGTCAAAAACGGTTCTACCAGCTCAATTGTCTCACAGTACTCAGCTATCTGCCCTGCCAGGCCTCCTGTGGCAATTACTTTTGGCCGGCTTTCCATCTCTGCTGCCATCCGCCGCACCAAGCCGTCGATCTGTCCGCCGGAACCCCAAAATATGCCTGAACGGAGGCATTCAGCGGTATTGCGGCCAATTGCCCGCAGCGGCGGCGAAAGCTCAATTTGGGCCAAACGGGCTGCCTTGCTGAAAAGAGCCTCCCGGGAGATAACTGATCCGGGAGCTATAGCGCCTCCCAGATATTCCCCTTGGGCGGAAATACAATCAAAAGTGGTTGCAGTTCCCAAATCCACGATGATAAGGGGTCCGCCAAAATCATGCAAAGCCGCCACGGCATTGACCAGGCGGTCAGGGCCCAGCTCCTCCGGTTTTTCCAGCATGATCGGGATGCCGGCAGGGGTTTGCCAGGTAATTTCCAGAGCTTCCTTTCCCAGATATTTAACGGCCAAGAGTCGCAGATTACGGCTGACGGCAGGTACCACCGAAGCAAAAATAATATCCTTTATCCCGCTCCAACTATAGCCTTTCTGCCCCAAGAGGCTGCTGAAAATGACCAGGTATTCATCCTCCGTACGCTGGGAGATACTGGCTATCCGCCAATGGCCTAATAGCTGTTCCTCTTGATAAAGTCCGATGCTAAGATGGGTATTGCCGCAATCTATGGCTAAAAGCATAACGATCCGCTCCTTTTTTGCTGTTATAGAGGTTCCCTTAAGATATTTATTCGGCATCAGTCTTGTCATTCCTTGTCTTTTCTCTTATAATATAACCCATATGGTATTGAAAAGGAGATTTATATGTCAGGAAATATCAGCTCCTCTGATTTGCTTTTGCCTGAGGAGATCTGCCGCTTTTTGCCGCCGGGTCAGCCTTGGAAATTCCAAAATTTTCCAGTTACTGATTCCACTAATGCTGCTTTGCGCCGTCTGGTTCCGGAGGAGCCGGGAGAATTTATTGCTGTGCTGGCTGAGGAGCAACTATCCGGGAGGGGCCGTCTGCAGAGGTCCTGGCATTCACCGCCCGGCAGCGGCATTTGGCTCTCGGTACTCTTCAGGCCCGGCATATTGCCGGCTAAAGCTCAGTGTTTCAGCCTGTTAGCGGCGGTAGCGGTGCGGGAGGCCCTGGCCCATCTGGATCTGGATGCCCGGATCAAATGGCCCAATGATCTGCTTTGCCAGGGGAAAAAAATATGCGGCATTCTCAGTGAAATGCAGGCCGGACCGGAACGGATCAACTGGCTCATCATTGGCCTGGGTCTTAATGTCAACACCCCTGTCTTTCCTTTGGATCTTAGAGACAAGGCAACATCATTGGCTCTTGCTTTTGGACACAATTTTTCCCGGCCCCAAATTACGGCCCTGATTTTACAGCAATTGGAGGCAAATTATCTGCTGCTGGGCCGGGAAGGCTTTGCCCCCATTGCCGAAAAATGGCGGCAAGGCGCAATAAACCTGGGCCAGAGGATCCGGATAGCCGGCCTTGGACAAGAACTTTCCGGCATAGCCCTGGATGTTGACCAAAACGGCTATTTGCTATTGGAGCAGGATGATGGGAATATTATCCGCATAACCGCCGGAGATGTTTTGGCCATAAGAGAAGCGAAGGACCAAAGCGGGTGAGTTCCCCTTTTTCCATTATTTTCCGCTCTTTCCTGCACTGTTTTATGATCTTATGCATAAAATAAAGCAACTATTTTTCAAATGCAGGAGGAGAGCCATGTTTAATAGAGATAATCTGGTGGATGAAGGGCGGTTGCTGGTTTCCAGCTATGCGATGGGGCTAGGCCGGCCAATTGGCGCAGCCCAGGTGCGGATCATGACCAGGGGTGGAGGTAATACAATAGAGGTAGTGACAACCGATAGCTCCGGAAGAGCACCTCTGCTCTATCTGCCTGCCCCCCCTGTGGAGTATTCCATGAGTGCAGATCAAGGCCAACCCTTCAGTGAATACGATGTGGAAGTGACTTTAGAAGGTTTTGAATCGGTGCGGGTCAATGGGGTGCAGGTTTATCCGGAGAGTACCGCCCTTCAGGATGTGGATCTGACCCCTCAGGTTCTTGAGGAAGAAACTCTTGAGGAAATCAACATCGAGCCGCCTACTCTTTGGGGCAACTTCCCGCCCAAAATCCCCGAGCAAGATGTAAAACCGTTGCCGGAACCCACCGGTCTGGTGGTTCTGGATCAAGTCGTCATCCCGGAATTTGTCGTGGTTCATGCCGGACGTCCGACAGATACCGGCGCCGTGAACCATTGGGTCTCTTTCAAGGACTATGTCAAAAATGTGGTCAGCAGCGAAATTTTCCCCACCTGGCCGCAGGAAACCCTGAGAGCCAATACTATGGCCGTTATTTCCTTTACCCTCAACCGGGTTTTCACCGAATGGTACCGGGGCAAAGGTTATGATTTTACGATCACAAATTCGACGGCTTACGATCTGGCCTTCAATCATGGGCGTAACATTTTTGTAGAGATATCCAATGTGGTGGATGAGATTTTCAGTACTTATATTACCAGACCCGGTATCCGCCAACCCCTGCTGACCCAATTTTGTGACGGGAAAATGGTTTCCTGCCCCAATTGGATGTCCAGTTAGTAATAAGGGATAGGAATTTAAGCATTGAAGAATACCTGGTAGGTGGTGTTTGCTTTATCATAAATTATCTCTGATATAAGCGAACGCAGCAAAACACTTTTTTCTTCAATGGATAAACCATCATCATATAGCTTCTCATAAACATCACTAGCTCTCTGAATGATGGACTCAATAACTGATTCGTCCAGTTCAACAATTTCAAGTGCTGCAATTTTTTGCTCTACACTTTCTTTTTCCTCAAGTAGAGCTTTTTTATTGGCCCCATATTCTTCCAAGGTATCGTATCCGGCAGAGTAGGCATCTCGCACTCTATCAAGTTTTTTATCTATATTGGTAATTCTGCTTTTTAGCTTTTCTATCTCAGCGGCGTTATCATGCACAGGTACCCTTACCTGGCTTAAGGGGATTGGATATACCTTTTGGATGACCTTATCAATAATGTTAAACACAGCTCTTTCAGCTTTTTTTTGGCTCAATGAATTGGAGGTGGGGCATATGCCTTTCTTATATTTATTGCAAGAAAAACTTGAATACTTATTATTACTATATGACATGCTGCTCCCACAATCCACGCATTTTAGAACACCGGATAGCCAATGCTTATATGTGCCTACGGGTTTACTGCGTCTTGGTGCTTTATTAGCATAATATATTTCTTGTACTTTATCAAAGTCTTCTGGTGAGATTATTGGCTCATGGGTGCCTTGGGTAACAATCCAGTCCTCTGGGGAGTTAAACTGTGCGTTGTTATTACGCTTATTCCAAACTGTCATTCCCTTATATGCGGGATTTGTAATAATATATTCTATTGCCCTGCGCTGCCACGGGTTGCCACGACGGGTACGATAGCCCATCTCAGTAATAGATTTGCCGAGATTCCATAGACTTGTCTGACCATTAAGGTACATATCAAATATTATGCGAACAACTTTTGCTTCATCTTCAACAATAATGGGCGGTTGTTTATACCCCGGTATTTTGTATCCATATGGTGGAGAACATTGGTAACCGCCGCGCATAGCTTTCTCTGTCATTCCACGTTTTACATTCGCCGCCAAGTCAATGCTGTACCACTCATCCATAACAGAATAAATAGCATTAGTGAGCATATCGGTTTTCCTATCAATCGGAGGCTGAGTAATTGAGATAACATCAATGTCGCAATCACGTTTGAGCATAGATTTATAGACTATACTTTCCTCGTGGTTACGTGCGAAACGATTGGTATGATAAATAAGTATCACATCAAACTGTTTACCCTTTGCAGTAGCAATCATTTTTTGGAACTCCGGGCGTTTATCGGCAGACTTTCCGCTGACACCTAATTCCATGAAGATGAATTCTTCGGGAACGATAAGAGTATGGGATTTGGCATAATCACGGATTAGCCTTAGCTGGCTATCAGGGCTAAACTCTGTTTGCATATCGGTACTGACTCTGATATAAGCAGCAGCAATTCTCATTTTTGGTATCCCCTTTATATTGATTTTTATATCCATGTAACATATAGGCAGTTAGTATTATGGTATTAATTCTATATTAATTATTGATTTCCTTTTTCTAATTTCATACAATAACTCAAAGCCACCTGTTTCAAAAATAAAATGAGCAGGTGGCTTTCTTCATTTCTGGGGTCTTTATGACCTCTACATAGCCGCTTCCGGCTTCCAGCCTAGGGTATGAATTCCATCAATCATAATCTTGATACTATGGAGATAAATACAGATGTGCTTGATTCAGATGGCTTGCCAACCGGTGAGACAACTACAATTGCCAAAACGGTTCTGCGAATCACCGATACCCATAAGGCGGCTGAGGAAATGACAATGGAATATGGTTTCAGCGATCAACAAAAGGAATGGTTGGAAGAGTTATTAAAGCCGGAGCATCAGCCTTTATGGAATGCCCTGCTTTACGGTATTACATCTGTTGGTAATTTTTTTCGATTGGAGTGGCAATGGGAGTTCAAACCATGTGGGTATTGTTGAATATGTTGATTATGAGTATGTTTATACAATCGAAGGCAATACTGACGATTCCTACGCCCGTCGCAGCTATCGGCTGGATAGCAAAGTCATTATGGGTCCAATCTTGGCAAACATTTTTGAGGAATCATGCTAAGAGCCTCTGGTCTATGGACTTTTTTGTCACCCCAACTCTTACTTTTCAGGTCTTGTATGTTCTTATTATTGTCAGCCATGATCGCCGAAAAATCGAACACTTCGCTGTAACGACGCAACCAAGCTCAGCATGGATGATACAGCAAATCCGCAATGCAACTCCCTTCGATAATCAGCCAGAGTATATTATCCATGATAATTTCCCTGCATTCAAAGAAAAGCATTTTCAGCAATTCTTGGCCGACATAAACATAAAATCCAAAAGTATTACGCCATTTTGTCCATGGCAAAATGGTGTTGCCGAACGCCTGGTAGGCATAGTCCGGCGCGAGCTGTTGGATTTTGCTATTCCTATAAATCAGCGGCACTTAGAAAAATTGCTGGCGGAGTACGTCAATTATTACAATAATGTTCGTACCCACCAAACCCTCGGCGGGCAAATGCCAATAGTCTCCGATCCACCTCCTCCCTCAAAGATAAAGGCAACTGAACTTTCAGCCAAACCCATTCTTGGCGGCTTATATCATAATTATGAGAAAGTTGCCTAAATTAATATAGCCACTTATATTGTCTACCTGCCGGTAAAACGGCTCTTTTGGTATACCCACAGGCTCCATAATTGTAACACCACAATATCCATCAGCCCGAACCTGCTATTTTTGAAAGGCAGATCCGGGCTTTCTTATTGCTGAGTTTACTTCAAAACTCCAGAAAACTTCCAGAAATTAGGTTTTTGCAGGCGACACGTGTTCATAATTAGTTTCTGTACCTTCGGCATTGTTAGTTTAGTTTTCATTTTGCAAGTCCCTGTTCAAAAATGGCACATAATCTTTTGATAGCTTCACTCGAAGGTTTGCCAGTTCCATTAAATGGAGTACCTTCTCTTACTTGAATATATATATTGCTTAATAAAATATCGGTCGTCGTGTGTTTATGCCAATCTGCAGCATGAAATATATCAGCCACTCTATACATTTTTGAATTATATAAAGCGACCCTTAAATTATCAGAGATTTGAACTAACTGGCCCTCTTCCTTATCTAGTTTCTTTGGCCAAGTATGCAATTGAGCATCCTTCTCATTTTGATAATAATCAACATAAATTTCTGCCACAATATATTTAGGATGGTGAGGATCGCTATAATCGCTGTAATAATAATAACTAAAATCGTAACTATTTTTATTATCAAAGCTAACACTACTGAAAGCACCGCTCTCATCAATAAGGCGTATAATATCCTTATAATCTTCATTACTAATGATTCTTGCGCCAGTTATCTTGGTCAAGTTATATACCGGTGATATGTCTACTTTTGACGGGGTATTGAGATCAAATAATAGTATCTTATATGATAAAACTACTAGCAACATATAGCCAATTATATACACAAGTATTTTAGGTGCAACCCCCCCTTTTTTATTTATCTCTATTATAAAAAAAATTAATACACCCAGGCCAATAAGCGCCACAAAAAATACGCCAACTAAGCTGAAAAGTAATCCAAGGAAACTCATAAAAATTTCTGAAATCATAGATTTTGCCTCCTCTTTTTTAAAAATAATAAAGGCAGGGGCGGGACAATTCCACCCCTGCCTTTTGGTTTCTCCGCATCCTATCCCAATTAGATTTGATAGCACGTCCAAATCTTGGATCAGTGCAATAGGAATTAGAATTCTATGTCTCTAGACTCTTTTTGTAATTTCTTATCTTTTTCACTATGTCTTCCGCGTCCTTGTAAAAAGCCTTCAATTCCTTTATTGTTCTTTCCTTTGTATCATTATACCTGGTACCTCCGTTCTTATCAACAAAGTACGCAACATAAACATTTTTTCGGTAAATGCCGGAACTAGTAACAACCCATTTCGCCTTAAATTCTAGGTCATATGCCTTATTGTCAAATAAAGGACTTAATATGTTTTTTTCTTTATCAAAAAGATCGAAAAGAGTGTCTTTTTCCCTGCCATCATCGTAAAACCTTGCATAATATGCTCTATGCCATACATCACCATCAAAAAAGGGTCTCCAGTGCCAGTGAGCATATACATCCTGAATTGCGTGTAATCCCTTCCCAAAAAACTCCAAAGCATGATATAGATGATTCTCGCTATCTCCTCGTGTATAATTAGAAGCAAATGTTAACTCGGCTAGCCGTAATTCCTCCTTTGCCTTTTGCTTTTCCTCTCTAAAGTGCTTCTCTCGAGTATCATTTGACTCTCCTGTTTCATTCATCCAATTTTTGGAGCTACTCATGTTAAAGTGCCAGCTCGCGCCACTAATGAGATTAGTTGGCATGGTAGCTGCATTGTAATCGACGTTTTTATCTGCTTCGGCGATTTTCTTAGCTTCTTTCTCAAAGAATCCTACGTCTGCTTTCTGAGCCCATTTTTCCGTGTCATTAAGATGGACATCTGCGCTCCACATGCCAGTTGGGTCAATCAGCACCAGCGGATTGTTTAGACAATAGATGTATTGAACCATTGTTGCAGGATTTTCTGTATTCCCCTTAACCGGGTCAACCGCCATAAACCGTCTATCCGACGCATTATACATTCTAGCCTTAGCATAATAGAGATCCAGCACCTGGTCATAGGGATGGCCGGTGTATTCCGCAACCAGATCCAGCAGGCGCACGCCATTTAGGACAATAGTTTTATTCGTCGGCTGACCCCAAGCATCATAGGTCAGATAACTGGCAACTTTACCGTCTACATTGTCGGTCAGATAATCCGTAGTGCCCAGATGGTCGTGATGATAGTAGAGTTTGATGATGTTTTTGGAGCCGGTGGGGTAGCTATATTGCTGCAAAAGACCTCCCGCGCCATTGCCAACTCCATAAATCACCGCATTTTCCTTCTGCAGGCCAAAGGTGTAACGGTAGTTCAGATCGCTGTCGCCCGTTTCCATCTCCATTATAACATTTTGCAGGGGACTTGTATAGTCCAAAACAAAATCCTTATGGACTACCGCATACTTCCCTTTATTAATGGTTGGTACGATGCCGCCTGTGGTTCCGCCTGTTGTATGGCCTTTACCCGTAGGATTGATATGGCCAAGCCCGGTGCTGTTGGTATGCCGGTCACAAACTACCACATCATCCACCCGCTCGGAGGGTTCAATAGCAACCCCAGCGCCATGATAGCCTTCACCGTTCTTGGCAATGACCCACTCATTGGCAACCAGATAACCAAGACCGTTATAGATATAATGAGACTCTACGAAGTCAACACTTGTTCCCAGGTACTTACTCCCCTTGACCATACGGTTGGTTGAGTCATAGACATATTTTTCCATGATCTCGTCTTTTGAGGGATCGCCAGGTTTTTTGTTGTACACTCCTTCTATCAGGTTACCGCGCTCATCGAAGCTGTAGGAATAATCATCCTTGCCGTCAACCTGTTTGCGGATCTGCTGGTTCAGGTTATTATACCAGTATTCATTGCCCTTGTTGTTGCCGTTACCGTTCTTCTCATAGAGCAGATTGCCCAGACTGTCGTACTCATAAGTATGAGTGGGATAGCCCCAAAGGCCCGTGGTCTGAGTCAAACGGTTCAGAACATCGTAGCTGTGGGTATAATCGAATTTCTCCTGACCTCCCGCCCCGGTACGGGTCTCATTGAGGATATTGCCTTGGGGATCATATGTATAAGTGTGCAGGATATTTTTATTCGATTTATCCGTGGGGTCTTTAGTCAGCTGGGTCAAGAGCTGACCCGCGCTATCGTAAGTATAGTTCTCATTCCAGCCATTGGGTTTATTCTGCTCGCTCAGCTGGCTGGCCGCGTCATACTGGTATGCAGTATCCATATTCTCCGCGTCATTCAGATTGGTCAGACGTCCCAGCAGGTCATAGGTATAATTGGCAACCGTGCTGTCGGGATAGGTGATACTGGTCTGATTCCCCACTGCATCATAAGTATAACCGGTGATTTCCTCATTCTGGTCATTGACACTGATGATCCTGTCCAGCACGTCAAGGGCAAAATTGACGGTGCCGTTCCAATCCATCATGGCGATGAGTTCACCGTTTTTATTATAGGCAAACTGGGCTTGTTTCCCGCCTGTGAGATTGGCAGTATCGTAATTGATCACATCGACCAGATTACGGGGATCATAGCTAAAATCGGTGACATAACCGTCAGCATCGGTTTTCTGGACTAAATTGCCATTGCCATCGTAAACATAGATCGTCTGATCTTCGGCGGCATTGATCTCTTTGGTGACAAGCCCTCGCTTATCATATTGATAGATGGTGACCTGGTTCTCGTTGACATTGTGCCGGGCGTCGATTCGGTTTAGGGTGACTTGAACCAGACGGTTCATGGCATCATATTCAAAGTAGCTGCTATGATTCAGGGCATCAACGGTTTCGATCAAATTGCCGTTGGCATCGTAAAAGTATTGAGTCACATTGTTGTTCTTATCAGTTACGGTTTTGATCCGCCCCAGAGCATCATAAGTAAAGGTATCCGTATGGCCTAGGGGATTTGTCACTGTCAAGGGGCGGGAAAGGGCATCGTAGGTATAGGTGGTAGTCTTGCCCAGCTCATTGGTTTCGGTGAGCAGATTGCCCAGCAGGTCATAGGTATAAGTTTTCTCCCCGTTCAGAGCATCCGTAACAGTCTTTACCTGGCCGGTGGCTGTGTAGGTATAAGTCGTCAGAGCACCCCTGGCATCGGTGCTGGTTTTGACCCGGTTCATGCTGTCGTAGGTGAAAACTGTCTCATTTTCCAAAGCATCCGTGATTTTCTTGAGATTGCCGTTGAGATCGTATTCATAATTGGTTTCCGCACCTTCGGCATTGGTATATTTTACCATTCTGCCGTCGGCATCATATTCCGTCAGGGTGAAATTACCCAACTGGTCATAGCTTTTCACAGCCCGGTCAAGACCGTCATAGCGGGTAACAGTGCTATTGCCCCGCCCGTCTATTTCGCGGATGGTATTGCCGTTGTTGTCATGATTGAAATAGAAGGTATAGCCCTCGGTGTCGGTATAGCTGATCAGCCTGTCCAGATCATCATATTCATAAGTGATCTCACTGACGACAAGATCATCCTCATCCACATTGGTGACTTTGACCATGTTACCGTTTTCATCATAGCTCACCAGCGATCTGTTTTTCACCAGCGATACCGATTCATTAGCCACGGCATCCGTAGTGGAGACCACGCGGTTCAGCTCATCGTATTCATAGCTGGTCACCCCGCCCATGGCATCAGTGACAGAAACCAGGTTGCCGTTTTCATCATAATCATAGCTGGTCTCGCCGTTCAAAGCATCAATGACGGAAACGGTACGGCCCAAAACATCATAAACATATTCGGTCACGCCGCCCTTGGCGTCGGTGATCAAGAGGATCTGCCCGTTTTTGTTATACTCATAACTGGTCTCGCCGCCATCCTGGGCTGTTGCTTTTGTCAGCCAGCCATTGTCGTTGTATTCATTGACGGTACTGGTGGCTATATCGCTTCCGACAGCATAATTGACCTGCACCAACCGTCCCAGAGCGTCATATTCATAAGTCGTAATATTTCCTTCCGGATCGGTGGATAAAATCAAACGTCCCATCTCGTCATATTCCGACCCGGTTACAGCTCCCTCCGGGGAAAGGGTTTGGGTTTGCTGCCCGTTAGCATTGTACTCATATGTGGTAATATTTCCCAGAGGATCAGTGGATCCAACCATCCGGTTATTGGCATCGTAGTTATAACTCCACTTGTTACGGTTTTTGTCATACTGCTCGATCAAATTGCCGATATCGTCATAGACACTTTGGGTGTAAACACCGAAGGCATCCAGATAAGAACCTGATCTGCCTGATGTTCCTTGCGCTGATTGAAGCTCTTCCAAGCCGGTCAGTCCGCCCTTGGTAACAGTTTTTGTTGGATCAGCCCCAACGATAAGTTTCAGGATCGAAAGAGCGTCTTCTTCGCCCATATTACCGCTTTTGCTGACGGAGCCGGGGAAGCTGCCAACGATTACCATCAGGATAATGTTAGCGTCATCCTCATTAACTTCACCGTCTCTGTTAACATCGGCTACGATCAGTTGCCAGGGAGAGAAAGAAATCAGGCCCGCTTCGTATTGCAGGATCATGACCGCGTCTTCTACGGTCAATTCACCGTTCCCATCAACATCGCCCATCAGGAAAAGAGGTGAATAGCCATAGATGACTTTAAGGGTACGGCCCATATCGTCATATTCATAATATATGGAAGCTTCCCGGGCATTAGTTGAAGTATCCACCCGGCCCATATTATCATAAATACTGGAAGTGAGATTATTTAAGGGATCGATAGTCGCCGTCAGGTGGCCTTCAGCATCATATTCGTAGGTCCAGGTATTGTTCCTGGCATCAGTCATGGAGATCATTCTGCCTGCCAGGTCGTACTCATAACTGATTTCTCCGCCTTTGGCATCTGTGGTCAAGATCAGCTGGCCTACGTCGTCATACTGATAAGTCGTCGTATTGCCTTCGGCATCAGTAACGCTGACAGGCTTGTTCATCTCATTATAAATTGTGCTGGTAGAATACTCCATGGCATCGGTATGACCCGTATTATAACCGTTACCGTTGACTTCATAGCTCTGCTCGCTGATAAGTTCGGGCTGTACTTCGCCGTCTGAGTTGGTGATTTTCTCCAGCTTACCCGCAGTGGAATATTCATATTCCACCGTACTGCCGTCTGCATTTGTTTGTTTGATAAGGCGGCCTTGGTTATCGTAGTCAAAAAAGGTTTTATTGCCAAGGGGATCAGTGGATTCTATCATATTACCCCTGCTGTCATAATCGTATTCGGAAATATTGCCTTCGGCATCTTCGCTGGTCAGCATATTATTATCGCTGTCATAGGTATATCTGCTGATATTGCCCTTGGCGTCGGTATACTCGGTCAGATTGCCATACTCGTCATAGTCATAGTATCTTTCCGTACCGTCTTTTGCTGTTACTTTGGTAACAAGATTCAATTCATTATAATCAAACAGTTCCGTTGTAGCGTCGGGATATTCGATGGAGTAGATATTACCATTGCTGTTAGAGGGATCAATGTTTCCCCTCCCGCCGGAAGAAGTGGAGCTGCTCTTATTGCCTGATGACATGACACTGCGGTAATCTTCCTCATCAACGGTAGCGCTCAACATTTGCAGGGCGTCTTCCAGACTGACCGTACCGCGGCTGCCGGCTGCGCCGGATGGATCAACAAATGCCAGGATAGCATCCACGATCAGGCGGGCATCATTATCATCAAGAGCTATACCTCCTCTGGAGGAACCTTCTTCTTCAGCCATCCTCAGGATCAAAGCAGCATCGGTCATGTCAACTACACCGTCCCCGTTGACATCAGCCAAAAGCAATTGTTCGGGCGAGAGATAGATCAAACCGACATACCATTGCATGACCATGATAGCATCTTCTGCAGTGATTCTGCCGTCACCGTTGACATCGCCCATCCGGCTTTGAATAGGCCGGGCATAGTTATAGTAGGTGGTATGGCCCAGCCTATCTGTTATGGAGGTGATCCGGCCCGCTTCATAAGTGTAAAGAGTATTGTAAACCGTAGGGTCGCCGTAATCGTCTTCCACAGAGATCACATTCTGATTCTGGTCATAATAATAGCTTTGCTTGGATCCGTCCGGCTTGGTGATCGTGGAGACTCTCTCGTCGAAGTCATATGTAAAATATGTAGTCCCTTCACCGGCTATATTTTGCTCGGTCACCCGGCCCAGATCATCATAAATATTTGTCAGATAGGGGTCGTCAGAGCCGAGGTTGCTGTTAAAATCGTAAATTTCGGTTATGCGATGGTCATCGTAGATGTAATCAATGGTATCGCCATCAGCATTCTCAAAAAACTCCAAATCGCCGTTAAGGTAAGAATAGGAAACACTGCGGCCTGTATGATCGGTGATCCGGGTGATTTTCTCAACTCCGGTGAAGAATCTTTCACCGTTGCTGCCGGAAGAGGTTAAACTGCGGAAAGTTTCTTCACTAACGGTAGATGCCAGCATCTGCAAAGCGTCTTCCAAATTCAGGCTTTTACTGCTTTTCCGATTGCTGGTAACGTCCACAAAGCCCCTCAAAGCAGCATACTCAGTAATATTATCTATGATCAATTGAGCATCTTTTCCGGCAAGACTTTTACCGCCTCCAGGTGCGCCTGAGCGGCCTCCTCCAGAAGCCATCCTCAGGATCAAGGCGGCATCGGTTGAGTCAACTACGCCGTCTCCGTTAACATCGGCTAAATACAGTTGCAGATCTGAAAGTTGGATCATACCTGCACAATACTGCAGAACCATGATGGCGTCATCTGCGGTTATTACCCCGTCCATATTGACATCACCAATCTGATAAAGGGGAGGATTTTCCGCGTATTCAAAATACAAGGTACCGGTATTGTTCGTTATATAATTGATTTTCGCGCCATCACGGTTAATTTCTGTACACCGGCCATTCAGATCCTCTATAGCAGTCAGATAGCCGTCTTCATCAAAATAATATTTTGTGAAACCATGGTCAGTCATCAAATAGCCATTACCATCAGCTTCCAGCTTATAGTCCTTACCTGCCGGCCCCTGAAAACTGCCGTCGCCCTTGATATGATAAACAATACTGTTGCCATCGGGAAGGTTAAGGGTGGCAAATGAGACGGTTTTTTTCACAGAATAAAGATAATTATGCCGCCAGCCGTAGCCGATCTCACTTTCATTTTTGTCGAGTGCATTATAATAACGGGTAAACTCCAACGGCTGGGCTCCATAGACGGCAAAGTCGGTATAATCCCAGGTAAAATTCCCGTTTACCATGTTTACAGGATCACCGCCGCAAAAGCCGTAAGGATTGCGCATTTCCATCATAGCCAAAATAGCTTCTTCCGTATAGCTGATCTTTATCATCAGCGTCGTAGTGAATTCTATGTTATCCTTGTGAGTTGGTTGAAAGCGGATATGGAAAATATAGTCCCTAGCTTCAGGCGGATCACTACTATTGGGCGCACCTGGGAATACCCAGTCCCCGATGTTAGTATCATAATATTTTCCATTCCAGACAAGCTTATTGGCAATCGGCTTCTGCGTTCCCGCTCCGCCGGGATACCAGGAGGCGCCTTTATATGTACCCCAATTAGTCCCTATAGGTGTAAAGCCGAGGGTACTATTATACCATTGGTTGTCTTTTCCATCTTCACCATATATGCCCCATTGCCCTTCCGCATCGCTACAGGCGATCAGACCAATGTAATTCCCAAATTCATCCAACATCTCAAGCCGTATTTCTTGGGTTTGAGTCTGGCTGAACTCAATAACGGTGTTGCCGTATTTTCCGGGAACGATCGGGCTATAGAAATCTGTTTTCGAACCGCCTTTCTTATAATGGGTCTCTGAATGAGGTTCGACTTGCTCCCCGAATTCATTATAGATGGTAAGGTATTTATCTTCAGGATCTTCGATAAGCGGCGCTTCTGTAACTTCCTCATAATCCGGTGCATTAGCGTGCTGATCTTCATCATCAAAATCGCCAACTGGCAGAGCCAGGGCAGAGAGGGGGAATGTACCCAGCAGCAAAGCTAATGAAAGTAGGATAGAAATAAACCGTTTTAAAGACTTATTGAACGTCATAGTTAAACACGCTCCTTTTTCTATTTTCACTTGCTCTTACAGGCAATTACTATTATTTAGGCTGAATGATATTAGTGCTGCAAAAATCGCTTGCCAACAGATTGCTGCTACTATCGTAAACCTTCACCGTGATTTCATATAAAAGCTCATTATACCAGGCAAGGCCATCCGGGAAGATAATCCCGATAACGTCTGAACCGAACAAAAACTCTCCTTGCTCAATATATTCATAATACCCTTCATGTTCAGGGTCATTGGGATCGTACTCGACACCCAGGACAACTGCCTCAACAGTGATCAGATAATTAGCGGGGAGCAAAGCGGTCAGGGGGCAGGATAGTACCCATTCCTCTATTTCCCAGTCATAATCATACTCTAAGGCGTTATCGAAAAAGACTATGGGCTGATCATCAGGCAGCCATACGGCGTAGAGGGTGGTATTACTATTATCTGCGAACACCTCATCCGGCTGGTATTCGCCTATTTCGGCATTTGAATTGACTGACCAGCCCAGGAAAATATAGTCGCTTCTGGTTGGTTCAGTTGAGCTCATATTAAAGGGAGGAGCCGCGGTTTGAGGAGATGGAGCGCCGCTGCCGCCGTTGGCGTCATAGGAAACAGTGACCGTATTCAGCGGGGCAAGGGAGCTAAGCGCCCGATAGACATTGAGGCGGCCTTCGGTCAATACCAAACCGTCCAGAGTTTGGCAATAGTCAACATTGTCAAGAATAGCCATTTTGATTTCCGCAGCGGTCAACTCAGGAGCAATAGATTTGATCAACGCAGCCGCAGCAGCCACATGAGGGGCTGAAGCGGAGGTGCCACTCCAGGCTTCATAGCCAAATTCTGTATACCAGCCCTCATCAATATTCCAATGCCAATACGTGGAAGCATTTAATACATTTTCTCCCGGCGCAACCAAATCTACCGCCATGCCGTAATTCGAGAACTGACAAAGTTCGTCGTCCTGGTTTGAGGCAGCGACTGCGATAATGTTCGGCAGGTCAAAGGAAGCCGGATAAAAAGCATTTGCCGGATCATCAAGGTCGTTACCATTATTACCCGCTGCCGCTACAAGTAAGCCGCTGTAAGCGCTGATTGCATCTTTCATTGCTTGAAGCTCCGAATTACTGCTCCAACCGCCGCCTAAATTCAAAATGGAGATCCCTGCATATTCAGCATAGGCTACTGCTTGAATAAAAGCAGCCACATCACCGATACCGCTGCCATCCCAGATTTTGAGAGGGACCAGGCTCGTCTCAAAAGCAACGCCTATGTTGCCGTCATCATTATTACCGGCAGCACCTATAGCAACACCCGAGCTGTAAACTCCGTGACCGTAATCGTCATCTATTTGATCGTAAGATTCATAATACCAATTATCGCCTAAGAGGAAATTTCGACCTAACCCCTCGTCAACATTTGCGGCCAGGGCAGGGTGGCTGTTGCTCCCGGCATCAAGGATCCCAACCAGGACTTCCGAACTTCCGCTGGTGATGTTTAAGGCTAAGTCGGCTTCTATTTTCTCATAATTCCAAAAATCGTTCAGATATGAGCTTCTTGGCACTGAACAAGCTTTACCAAGCAGATTTAGTTCAGCATAAGATACCAGCGGGTCTTCCTCCAGGGCTATAATGGCTTCCAGAAGATCCTCACTTTCATCAAGTTCTACTAATAAAATTTGACGTCCTTCATAAGGGCCTAAAGGCATAGCGCCATGGCCGCTGACAAATTCACTGATATCGGTAAGATCTGTAATTGAAATGACATCCAGATTTGCCTGAAACAGATTTATGTTGGGGTTGGCGCCATGACCTGATAAAGACACAGGCTGTTCCATGCCGACCAGGAGCTGGCCGGATATATAACTTTCCAGCATCGGCGCATCAGCCAGAGTTCCTGTTTGGTTACTGCCAGGAATAGCGCTGCTGGTAATGGCGGCGAGTAATAAGATAGAGGCAAATAGAACAATCACCAAGCTTTTCTTTACATTAAGCATAATACTACCTCCCGTATTTTTATTTTTAAAACAGTAAAAATAGGTATTTTCGCTTCTTTTTTTAAAGATTCCATGCAACCGGCTTTTAAGTAATTTCATTCCTTGCCTCCTCTCTTATGTATATTTTCATAGATCTGCCTTCTTTCAAAATTACATAACACTGTGTCGTCAAGCTCGAAAAAATTCCTTTGATAAAAACGGACAAGATTTTATTGTTCATTTATGGCTTGACTGGGGTGTTTCGTTAAATGCGACAAAATGTAGCAAAATTCATTATATTCCGCCAATTTGTTACCTTATGTTACTCGGAAATGGTTTGCTTGTCAATGATCAATAAGTACCATATTTATTTCTATATAAGCGTTCCCAGAGTAAGCAAGCTCGCAGCACCAAACAAAGGCAGAGCAGGAAATAATATCTCGGGATATAAACAATTTCAGTATAAACTTTTATTAGGTTATCAGACCCATTAAACTCAGCTATCGGCAACTTTTGTGTTGCTGCCTTGCCAGGTTTTTCATTATGATGGTTTTCAGGGGTTGCCATTTATATCGGACTTCCTAGAGGAGCTTCCATATAAATGACAGCCCTTTTCTATTAACAAAGCTAATATTGCAGAATGAAGCCGGCAATAAGTTTAGCAATACCGTTATTGCCGCCACCATCACCAGTAAGATAAAAAGCAAGAAAAGTAAAAAACACCTCAGAAAAACCGGTAGATAAAACTGAAATTATATCGGCAATGGGATAACATGAGAGTTCCCTTGCTGCATACAATTATAGAAAAGAGTGATTCAAGTGGACAAATATATTTTCTGTCTTAAAGACGGCACAAAATTTGCCGAGTACACAGAACAATCTATAAAACAGAATGATGAGTGGTCGGATGAAACTTGCAAAAAAATCACAGAGTGTGCTATAATGTATGCGCAATCAATAGGATATGCAGTGAAAAACTCTATCCCTTATTACTAAGAGGATGACTCAATGGGGTTCTAAATACTTGGGAGATCAAGGCTATAGCGCCTTAGATATTTTACGTCAGTTTTATGGTTATGAAATTTATTTGGATCAAGCGAAAAAAGTGGAAGGAATACCCATGTCCTTCCCCGGTTATGCTTTGAATGTCGGGTCTGCCGGTCCTGATACGCGGAGAATTCAGGAACAGCTTAATACCATTTCCCAGCATTATCCCGCTATACCCAAGGTGATAGTGGATGGCATTTATGGCCCCAAAACCCAGGAATCGGTGAAAGCTTTTCAAAGCATTTTTAAAATGCCTGTTTCCGGCGTAGTAGATTTTGCCACCTGGTATAGGATAGCCAGTATCTATGTAGCGGTGACCCGGATGGCCGAACTGTATTAAGAGTGAGCAATTGGTATAGGTAATAGGTGATAGATATTGACCCCTCATCTTTTGGTGCAGCCATTAGAAGAGGGGTCATTAGTAATTATTGGTATATTGCAATAAGGAGCAACAAGAAAACATCCTACTCCCTACCCCAGATAAACTGGAAAAGCATGTTATACCCGAGAACGAAAACATTTTCTATTGATATTGAATTTTAATTAGGTTATAATATGTATCATAGCATCAAAAGAGAGGATGGGAACGTCATGCTAAGTGATAATTTAACTAAAGCTTTATCTGATCAGGTCAACGCTGAATACTATTCGGCGTATTTGTACCTTTCTATGTCCGCTGCTGCGGGAAGGTTAGGTTTGAAAGGTACTGCTAACTGGCTGTTTATTCAGTCTCAGGAAGAAATAGCCCATGGAACTCATATGTATGAATATGTTTTGGAGCGGGGCGCAACCCCGTCTTTTGCCGCAATTGAGCAACCCCCGGCTTTATTTGCCGGTTTGAATGAAATTTTTGAAATGGTTCTCGCCCATGAGCAAAAAGTGACGCAGCGTATCAATGCCATCGCGACCCTTGCCATGCAGGAATTTGATCATGCCTGTTATCAGTTTATGATGTGGTATGTAGATGAGCAGGTAGAGGAAGAAGCCGGTGTTAATGATATCCTGGATAAGCTGCGCTTGATCGGCGACAACAAAGGGCTGCTATTGGCTTTGGATAATGAACTTGCTGCCAGGGTATTTGTCCACCCTTTTCCAGCTAAAGCAAATTAATTCAGAAATATGATCAGACAATCCCGCCGGCTTTTCTTAAACGGTTCATGATCGCCCTGCCCAGGCCTGTTTCCGGCACTGTTTCCACAATTATTGCCTTAGCTCCCAGCTTATCTGCCTGCCGAAAGCAAGAGAAGAGCTTATTGGCAAAAAATTCCATATTATGGGCAGGCCAGGCTAATAAGACTTGTTCACCGGGCAGTTCGGGCAGTTTTTCCAGGCTTTCTTGGCTTAGGATAAAAAGGGGGGAACAGCCCTCTTTTTGATTTTTCTGCCATTCCTGCCGTAAATCATCCGCCCCCTTAACCAGAAGCACCTGGGCTTTTGGTGCATAATGGCTGTACTTCATCCCCGGTGCGGCCGGCCGCTCCTGATGGCGGTCATCCGGCAGCAGGATCTCCCCGCAAAAAGGCTGCAGCTGCGAGCGGGTAACAGCTCCCGGGCGCAGTAAAACCGGTTGTTTTCCGCTAAGATCTAAAACGGTTGATTCCAAGCCGATCTCCACCGGGCCTCCGTCTAAAATCAGGGCTATTTGTCCGGCCAAATCCTCGAAAACATGCCCGGGTAGGGTGGGGCTGGGCCGTCCGGAAAGATTAGCCGAGGGCGCCGCCAGAGGTAACCCGCATTCATTAAGCAAGGCTAAAGCCAAAGGATGCCGGGGCATTCGCAGGGCCAGGGTAGGCAAGCCGGCGCTGACTATATCCGGGACAAGCTTTTGCCGGGGTAGGACCAATGTCAGCGGCCCGGGCCAAAAGGTGTCCATCAATTGACAAGCCAAGGGGCCAAGCCGGGCCAAAGGTTCCGCCGCTGCCGGATTTGCCACATGAACTATCAGAGGATTATCGGCAGGACGGCCCTTAGCCGCAAAAATTTTCGCCACCGCTGCCGCATCCAAAGCATTAGCCCCCAGCCCATAAACAGTCTCCGTAGGAAAAGCCACCAACTCTCCGGCCTTAAGCCAGTCAGCCGCTTCCTTCACAGCCTCAGCAGATAAAATCCGGGTATTGAAGACAGTCTTCTTCATAATTATCTCCTATTATACCCAAGAACGAAAACATTTTCCATCACTGCACCGGTCTTTTTGCCGCCAGGCGGCGCGGGAAAACCTTGAAAGGCAACAAGCATTCCTGCGGTTTTCCCGCACCACCTGACGACAAAAATCCTCGGCGGATTAATAGAAAATGTTTTCGTTCTC
>Ga0082212_10003330_pt1 | contig 22891 bp, 18 predicted proteins | sample TergutNt197P3_FD_71548 | JGI IMG/M metagenome (GOLD analysis project Ga0082212, IMG submission 71548) | Neocapritermes taracua P3 segment gut microbial communities from Petit-Saut dam, French Guiana - Nt197 P3 | ecosystem: Host-associated > Arthropoda: Insects > Digestive system > Gut ...
AACCAATACAAAGCCCTATCGAATTTCAAATCTACTGTAGCAGGATTAGTGTTCGGATTATATGAACCTATCCTTTCAATAAACTTTCCATCCCGTGGAGCCCTGCTGTCGGCGATTACGATCTGATAAAAGGCATAGCCTTTGCGACCGAATCTTTGCAATCTAATTTTTGTTGCCATCTTTGAATTTTTAAAATAAAACTTTGTTTTGTAATTTTGAGGGCGCAAAGATAATAAATAATTATGAATTACGAATTACAAATTATTTATTTCGCTTTCCGATTATCAATTTTTTTATGTATTTTTGCGGCGAAAATGATATGAACTGTATTTGCTATGAGAAGTTTAGTAATCCTTGTTATTGGCGCGTGTATTTTTCTTCACGAATTACAGGCGCAGACTTATGAAGAGTTAATCGCGAAAAGTTATACCTGTTCGGATGCGGGCGACTGGCCGGTAGCCGAAGAATGTCTTAAAATGGCCATGCGCCTTGAACCGGCTCACAGACTCAATTATTTGCTGCTGACTAATCTGGGCACCTTCCAGCGACGTCAGGGGAAAACAGAAGAAGCGCTACTGTCCTATAACGCTGCATTGGGTCAAATGCCAAATGACAAAATAATCCTGACAAACCGCGCCGAATTATTTACGGAAACAAATGAAATTGATAAGGCAATTTTCGACTATAACGCCATCCTCCTCAATTTCCCTGCCGACGAACAAAGTCTTTATAACAGAGGTATACTGTATATTAATACAGGCGAATACATTCTTGCTCAATCAGACTTTGAACGTATCATTGAAATTAACAAAGATACTTTTTGGGGTCGCTTCGGTTACGCCATACTTGAGAAAGCGCGCGAAAATTATGGTGACAGCGAGGTCATTTTCAATTACTTAGCAGATAAATATCCGAATAACATTCGCATCCTTGAAGAACGCGCCGAATTATTTTTCCTTACAAGGCGAAACAGACGGGCTATGACCGAGCTAAACAAAGTTTTTGCCGCCATACCTGATCCCTCGGCTGAAATGTATATGTTACGCGGCTACATCAAGTTAGCACAGAACGAAAAAGAATCAGCCGCCATCGACTTCAAAAAAGCGCGCGAAGCCGGCTATGACGGGGAAACAGTCGAACGGCTGTTGAATGAATGTCTTTTATGAATGAATGCCTTGCGAACTTCGGGAAGCTGATAGCAAGTATCAATTAGGGTATAATATTATTCCAGTTCAATGACGGTAATACCGGCGCCGCCGAGTTGGACGTGTTCGTCTTTGTAACTTTTTACGCCGGGTGCGGTGGACAGGTAGTCGCGTATGAGCTGGCGCAGGATACCTTCGCCTGTCCCATGCAATATGCGTACAGGGGAAATGCTGGCAAGGATGGCGTCGTCGATGAAGTAGGCGACTGTTTGCAGGGCTTCGTCGCCGCGCATGCCGCGCACGTCGATTTCGTGCTTGAAATTTAATTTCTTACTATAGATGGCGTCTGCAGTCCGGGCGCTGACAAAGGTATGAGATTTTAATTCTTTTTTCTGTTGGCTTCGACTGACTTTTTCAAGTTTGTCCAGCTTCATCGAACTCTTAATCATGCCGAGTGCAATTGTGGCTTGCCTGTCGTCGATGTCAATGATTGTGCCGACGGCAGATTGACCTTTTATTCGTACCGTATCGCCTGCTGCAAAGGAAGTTATACTTTCCGTTTTTTGCTTTTGGCTTGATGGAGGAGCGTCGGTTTTCTGACGGCGTAGTTTTTTACGATTTTGGCGCTCGTTTAGTTTTTTTATTTGACGGGCAATAACGGCGTCTTCTTCTTCTTTTGTGTCGTATATGCTTGCTTTGAATTTTTCCAGTTCCTGTCGGGCTGTTTTGGTGCGTTCTTTTTCTGCCTGCGCTTCCTTTATTTCGCGGATAGTGTTTTCTATTCTGGCGTTTGCCTCCGACAGGATTTGCTGCGCTTCGGTTTTAGCCGCTTTTACAATTTCTTTCCGTTGCAGGTTGACCGTTTCAAGGTCTTTTTCATAACGGGCAATCACATCTTCCAATTTTTTTTCCTGCAGGCGAATTTGCTGGCGTTTGTTTTCCCAGTAGCGTTTGTCGCGGACAATGTCCTGAAGGTATTTGTCCATATCAATGTAATCGCTGCCTACTTTTTGGGATGCATCGTCGATGACATCTTCCGGTAGTCCGATATTTCGGGCTATTTCAATGGCAAACGAACTTCCGGGGCGTCCGATTGATAAGGTAAAGAGCGGTTGCATCAGGTTGCGGTCGTAGAGCATCGCACCATTGACGACGCCATCGTGGCTTTCGGCGTACTGTTTCAGATTCCGGTAATGAGTGGTTACGACGCCGAAGCTGCCATTGCGGTTAAAGCGGTCGAGCAATGATTCGGCTAAAGCGCCACCGATGACCGGCTCTGTACCGCTTCCAAACTCATCAATAAGAAGCAGGGTTCGTTCGTTGCAGTTTTTGATGAAAAATTTCATGGCTGTGAGGTGCGAACTGTAGGTGCTCAGGTCGTTTTCAATGCTTTGTTCGTCGCCTATGTCGACAAACAGTTTGTCGAAGATGCCGGCGTGCGAACGTTCGTGTACGGGTATTAGCAAACCACATTGCAGCATGTATTGCAGTAACCCTACGGTTTTAAGGCATACGGATTTACCGCCGGCGTTCGGGCCGGAAATAATCAGAATTCTGTTATTGTCGTACAGTGTAATATCTAAGGGGACAACCTGTTTTTCCTGTTTTTTTAATGAAAGATAGAGTAGAGGATGGATGGCTTGTGTCCAGTCTATGAACGGTTTGTCTTCGATTACCGGTTTTAGCGCGTTCACTTTAACGGCAAAGAGCGCTTTCGCGCGAATAAAATCGATGGTTGCCAGAAAGATGAACGACTGTAAGAGCTCCGGTACGGATGGCCTGACCAAATCGGTAAATGCGATGAGAATACGCATGATTTCGCGTTTCTCCTCATTTTCGAGTTCACGGATGCGGTTATTGGCTTCGACGACGGCTTCCGGCTCAATAAAAACGGTTTTACCTGTGGCCGATTCGTCGTGTACAATCCCTTTGATTCGTCGTTTGAACATGGGTGGTACCGGAATGACCAACCTTCCGTCGCGCATGGTTGGCGCTACATCCTTATCTACATAACCATCCGACTGGGCGGCGCGAAGTATGGATTGTAAATTACGCGAAATACTCCCCGTCACAGCGAAAATATCTTTGCGTATCCGCATCAGTTCAGGAGATGCATGATCCTTTATTCTCCCATACTTGTCAAGGATACGATCAATTTGTGCAATGAGTTGCGGGAAGACCGGAACGTCGCCGGCCAAACCGGAAAGCGCCGGATATTTTATATCCGAATCATCATCATGCCGTTTGAAAAATCGTGTAATATCATGGATCGTTTGTAGCGAACGTTTCAGGTCGAACAACTCTTTCTCATCCAAAAAAGCGCCTTCGGGCCGGATGCGGTGAAGCGCATCGCGCACATCTATAAAATAGTCTGCCGGAAATGAATCCTCTTCCTGCATGATACGCACAAATTCGGCTGTCCGGGTTAGTTTTTCTGTTATTTCATGCACGTCGGACGAAAAAAAAATCCCGTCAACCTGTTCTTTTCCAAGCGAACTGATGCATTGCGATTTAATCAAATGACGTATTTTATCGAACCCGATTTTTTGTTCGAAATTTTGCGGATAAATCATATGGAATTATTAATCAACTACTATCGTAATCTCGGTACGGATTTCAGGACGGATAATAAATTCCAATTTTTCCTTATCCCTCCTCAACTTAAAGGAGCAGGTATTATCTTCTGTGGGAGTGATGAACGGTGCATAATTAAAAAGATACGAAAATGCCGTTAAGTGCTTTTTACTGTTAAACTCCTTAACGACAAGCGGGTATTTGAGCGTATTCCAGTACATGCAATCCGGAAAACCGTTTGCATCTGTGAAACGCGTATTTATATCTTTGTGTTTCAGTGTATTAACGATAAAATTATGGTAGGATGCAGTAAATTGTTTCACGGTCCTGTCCATCCGTTTGTCGTTAATAGCATCCAGCTGGTCGAAAGCGCGGATTCCTGCGATAGCAGCCGGAGAATAGGGGTCGACTGACATAATTACCGAAATATTGTCGATGTCGAAATGGATGCCTGTATAATTATACACTTTCTTGGAGAGGCGAAACTGAACGTTTCGACCGTATTTCAGATAGGGATATTGCAGGCTCATCAACGGAATATGCACTACCGCAAATTCTTCAAGCGAAAACGATTCATTCAGCAGTTCATTGGCTTCGCTTTCCCAGATGATTCGTCCCATGACTGATTTATGGTCTTCGAGACGAAACCCCAGTTTAAGAATATACTCCGCTTCGGATTCGATTGTGCCGGGTGGTAAAAACGGCAGTTTAACCATCCGGTCGTTTACTATGTCGTAACGGTATACATCTTCATTTTTTTCGGTATCTTTCGTCGTTTTTGAAGGTGTTTTTGGCTTGAAATTCGCGTTTTTATTAAACGAATAGTAGATATGCACTAACAGGTCGGGATTGACCGGATCAAATTGCAGGCCTCTTTTTGTCAATTCTTTCCGTATTAATTCATTAATTTTCAAGGCTAATTCCGGTTGATTGTCGTTTCCACCAAAAAAACCGAATGTTTTGAATTGAGCAAAATCTACCGGATCTCTCGTCTGTGAAGTGACAAAAGGACAGGAAAACAATCTTTCCTGCGCATATTCTACCGCATACATGGAAAATGCCGTACTCAACTGATATTCAGAGAGCGATTGCAAACTCCTACATTCCTTGATAATTTTTTCCCTGCGAACGCCGTCGCCTGTATTTTTGATGGTCAGTTCTACAACATCTTTTCCTTCAGGATTCAGGAACAGGTAAATATCGTCCAATACATTTTCAGTGATGGGCACGCCTTCGACTTCTTCAATAACATCAAAAGGTTTTATTCCGGCCTTTTCTGCCGGAGAGTTGGCGTAAACACTCGTAATGACTAATTTATCTTTTCCCCAGTTCGGACTGTTACTGATTTCGTAAATGAAACCATATCGGCATGACATTTCCTGCGATTTGACAGTTGAGAAAAAAGATACTAAAAATATCAATAAAAAAAATCGTTTCATAAGTACAATTCATTAAATAAATTGGGCAAAATTAGGGATAATTTTTATAATTGGCAATATTTTTGCTATAAGATGGGTAAAATGAATAAAAAAATTCAGGCAACTATGAACAAACAGGCAAAAAAAACATTTCCGGTAGTTGATCAGGCGCAGTCGGATGCGAATGAAGAAGTAAGTGATATGACAAATTTGCAGGATGGCACGGTAAATAAGTCGGAAAAAACATCGGAAGACGACAAAATGTCAGGCGATACGAATGAGTTGGATCATGATGTAAAAATGGAAGTGAAACAGGAACCTGACTGGGAAGAAAAATATACTATATTGAACGATGCGCACCTTCGTTTAAGCGCCGAGTTTGATAATTTCAGAAAACGCACGATACGCGAAAAGGCGGATTTAATAAAGTCTGGCGGCGCTACGGCGCTGACCAACCTGCTTCCTGTTGTTGATGATTTTGAACGTGCAATGAACACCCTGCAAACGACCGATGATCTGCAATCCGCTGTGAACGGCGTAAGAATTATCTATGATAAATTTATCAGTTATTTAGCCCAACAGGGCGTAAAAATGATTGAAACAGCCGGGCAACCGTTTGATACTGATTTGTTTGAAGCGATTGCCACCTTTCCTGCTCCGGACGAAAGTCAAAAAGGGATGGTAATCGATTGTGTGCAGACAGGTTATAAGTTATATGACAAAGTGCTGCGTCATGCGAAGGTTGTTGTAGGAGAATAAACAGTATATATATGTCCAAAAGAGATTACTACGAGGTGCTGGGCGTTGGTAAAAGCGCTTCAGCCGATGAAATAAAAACTGCTTACCGTAAAAAAGCGATCCAGTATCATCCCGATAAAAACCCTGGTGACAAGGAGGCCGAGGAGAAATTCAAGGAGGCTGCCGAGGCGTATGATGTGCTGAGTAATCAGGATAAACGCGAGCGTTATGACCGGTTTGGTCATGCAGGCGTCGGCAGTTCGGCTGCCGGTGGCGGTTTTGGCGGCGGAATGACGATGGATGATATTTTCGAACAGTTCGGCGATTTGTTCGGCGGTCATTTTGGCGGCTTCGGCAGTTTCGGCGGCTTCAGTGGCTTTGGAGGTCGCTCCGGAAAGGGCGGTCGTCCGACGGAACGGGGGGCAGACCTTCGGGTAAAAGTGAAACTGACACTGAAAGAAATAGCGAACGGGGTAGAAAAGAAGATTAAAGTAAAAAAACAGGTCCCCTGTAAAAAATGTCAGGGAAGCGGCGCAGAAGACGATAAAAGTATTACCACGTGTCAGACTTGTCATGGTAAAGGATATGTGACAAGGGTTACAAGTACTTTTCTCGGTCAGATGCAAACACAATCAGCATGTCCGTCATGTAACGGTCAGGGTAAAACGATCACAAAGAAATGCCCGGCCTGTTATGGCGATGGTGTTGTACGCGACGACGAAGTGATTGAAATAAATATACCTGCCGGCGTGATGGAAGGAATGCAACTTTCAGTTCGCGGAAAAGGAAATGCAGCGCGCTTTGGAGGTATCAGCGGCGATTTGCTCATTGTCATCGAGGAAGAACCGGACAAGGAATTGATTCGTGACGAGAACGATCTGGTATATAATCTGTTATTGTCAGTACCGCAAGCCATTCTGGGAGATACGGTCGAAGTGCCGATTGTCGACGGACGCGCGAAATTGAAGATTGAACCGGGCACGCAACCGGGGAAAATACTGCGTCTGCGCGGAAAAGGATTGCCTTCGCTAAACGGATATGGAACAGGCGATTTGCTTGTGAACGTGAGCGTTTACATCCCTGAAACGTTATCTGCCGAAGATAAGGCAAACATCCGCAAGTTTGAAAATTCACCCAACTTTCAACCGAATCAAACCATCAAGGAGAAAATATTCAGTAAGTTCAGGAATCTTGTGGGGTAGTTTGTTTTCAGTTTTCAGTGTTCAGTGTTTTTTGACAAGATTTTGATATAAGTCTTGTTGTAAAAATATTTTCGTTAAATAGTACGTCTTTACGAAATAAATCGTTACCTTTGCGCGGTTTAGAAAAAGAAGAAGTAATATGGAAGATTACAGGAAGATAAAACGCGCCTTGGTTTCGGTTTATCATAAGGAAGGCTTAGATGCAATAATTCACAAACTTCATGCCGAAGGCGTCCGGTTCATATCGACAGGTGGAACGCAGCAATTTATTGAATCACTGGGTATTCCCTGTGAAGCGGTAGAAACGCTTACCGGTTATCCCTCTATCCTGGGCGGGCGCGTGAAAACGCTTCATCCGAAAGTTTTTGGCGGAATACTCACCCGTCGCGACAAGGATAGCGATCAGCAACAAACCGCTCAATATGAAATTCCGGAAATCGATCTGGTGATTGTCGATCTATATCCGTTTAAGGAAACGGTTGCTTCCGGGGCAGATGATGCCGCTATTATTGAAAAAATAGATATCGGCGGTATTTCGCTCATTAGGGCGGCTGCTAAAAATTACAGGGATGTAGTGATTGTTGCTTCTCAAAAGCAATATGCCCCTTTCATGAACCTGTTAGATGAGAAAGGCGCTGGAACAACGCTCGCCGAACGCCGTTTTTTTGCCAAAGAGGCGTTTGCCGTTTCATCAGGTTACGACAGCGCCATCTTTAATTATTTTGATGCGACGGAACTGTCTGCATTTCGTGCGGCATCCGATGATGCCTATATCATGCGTTACGGCGAAAATCCCCACCAGAAAGGCGTTTTCTACGGCGATTTTGAAAAATTGTTCGAGAAACTTCATGGAAAGGATATTTCGTATAATAACCTGTTGGACATAGATTCGGCGGTCAAATTAATTGACGAGTTCGACGAGTTGACATTTGCTATCCTGAAGCACAACAATGCATGCGGAATCGCATCGCGCAATACGGTGTCTGATGCGTGGGAATACGCTTTGGCCAGCGACCCGATATCGGCATTCGGCGGTATCCTGATTACAAACGGGGCGATTGATACGGAAACAGCCGAAGAAATAAACAAACTGTTTTTTGAAGCGGTCATTGCTCCGAATTATACAATGGACGCATTGAATGTGCTGATGCAAAAGAAAAACCGTATCATACTGAAACGAAAGACATCGGAAGTTACAACCGGAAATCAATTCCGTTCCCTGCTAAATGGCGTGCTGGTACAGGAACGCGACGCAAGTATTCAAACGGCCGACGATTTGGAGTGTATGACAATAAAGAAACCAACCGATGAGGAAATTTCCGATTTGTTGTTTGCAAACAAATTAGTGAAGCACAGCAAATCGAATGCAATCACCTTAGTGAAGAATAAACAGTTATGCGCCAGTGGAATAGGGCAGACTTCGCGCGTGGACGCCCTGAAACAGGCCATCGAAAAAGCGCGATCATTCCGCTTCGACCTGCATGGCGCCGTGATGGCCTCCGATGCTTTTTTCCCTTTCCCCGACTGCGTGGAAATAGCAAAAGAAGCAGGAATTACCGCCGTCATTCAACCTGGTGGCTCGGTAAACGATAAATTATCAGTACAATATTGCGACGAACAGGGCATGAGTATGGTAAAAACCGGCATCCGGCACTTTAAACATTGAAGCAATGTAATTAGTAATTAGTAATTAAATATTATATATGGCATTATTCTCTTTTACAAAAGATATAGCGATTGACCTTGGTACGGCAAACACGATCATTATATGCGATGATAAAATTATGCTTGATGCACCCTCGTTCGTGGCATTGGACAAGCGTACGGACAAAGTTTTGGCAATTGGCGAAAGAGCAAAGTTGATGTCTGAAAAAACACATGCCGATATTCGTACAGTTCGTCCGCTGGGCGACGGTGTAATTGCCGATTTCTATGCAGCCGAACAGATGATTCGTGGAATGATTAAGATGCTAAATTTGAAAAATCACTGGTTTTCGCCTCCTTTGCGTATTGTGATATGCGTCCCGTCGGGAGCGACCGAAGTGGAACGTCGCGCGGTCAGAGATTCATCGGAACGTGCGGGCGGACGCGAAATTTACCTGATTGACGAGCCAATGGCTGCTGCCATCGGAATTGGAGTTGATGTGGAAAAGCCTGAAGGACAAATGATTGTTGATATTGGAGGCGGAACAACCGAAGTAGCGGTTATTTCGTTAGGCGGAATTGTAACTAAAACATCCATCACGACGGCAGGCGATGTGTTTACACGCGATATCGTGGAATATATGAAACGCCAGCATAACATGAAAGTCGGCGAACGTTCTGCAGAAGAAATAAAAATTAATGTCGGATCTGCATTAACAACGTTAGATAATCCACCGAAAGACTTTGTCATCCAAGGCCCCAATCAAATGACTTTTTTCCCGTTAGTTGTACCTGTCTCCTATCAGGAAATTGCTCAATGTCTGGATAAATCTTTCAAGGAAGTAGAGTCTACAATTATGAATACGCTGGAAAATACGCCACCCGAACTCTATACGGATATTGTTCGTAACGGTATTCATCTTACCGGAGGCGGCGCCCTGATGCGCGGGTTGGATAAACGTCTGACTGATAAAATTAACATTCAGTTTCATGTTGCTGAAGACCCGCTCCGTGCCGTTGCGCGTGGTACAGGCATTGCATTGAAACATCTGAATAACTATAATTTTCTTTATAAGAGTTAATGTTTTGCTATGCAAAAACTACTGGCATTCATCGTTGCTAAGAGACACTGGTTTTTGTTTTTAATATGTGAAATAGTCTCGTTTGCATTGATTTATAGAAATAATGCGTATCAGCAGAGTATCATGCTAAGTTCGGCAAGTACGATTACCGGACGATTATTGTCCGTCTCCGGCGCTGTCTTTTCTTACTTTGATCTGCAAAAAGACAATCAGGAATTACTTGAACGAAACAGTTTGCTCGAAATGGAAGTGATCAGGTTACATGAACAATTGAATATGAAAATAACCGACACAACGACTTTCGGCCGGGTATTTCTGAATGATACGGTATTAAAAGACTATCGATATCAGTACATAAAGGCCGGCGTAATGAATAACAGCGTCAGATATCCAAATAATTACATTACAGTCAATAAAGGCGCAAAAGATGGTATTCGAGCCGATATGGGAGTTATTTCCCCTCGCGGGATTGTAGGTATTATAACCGCTGTTAGCGAAAATTATGCAGTGGTCATGTCGATGTTGAATGTGAAATCCCGGACGAGTTGTATGATTCGGCATACAAATTTTTCCGGTTCCCTGTCATGGAAAGGCGGCGATGTGAAATATGCTTTTTTAGATCAGATTGCTACCCATGCAACTTTTCAGATTGGGGATACAATCGAGACAAGCGGTTATTCGGATGTATTTCCGCCCGGTATTATGGTTGGTACGGTAGAATCGTATAATAAACAAACTGATGATAACTATTTTTCGTTGAAAGTGCGTCTTGCAACTGATTTTCAAACGCTAAATGTATTGAACATAATCGATAACCGCTTGCAGAAAGAACAAAAAGAGATAGAACGGGAGGCAAGGAAGAATGATTAGAGGAATTATAAGTTTTATAGTTTTTGTGTTGCTCCAAACGCTTGTAATAGATAATATTTATTTGTTTGGAATCGTAACGCCATTTATATACATTTATATTATCATGAAATTCAGGATTGATTTGTCACGTTCAGTCGTGATCATCCTGTCCTTTTTACTCGGTCTTTCTATTGACATATTTTCAAACACGATCGGTATCCATGCCGCCGCCTGTTCACTGATTGGTTTTATTCGTTTCCCTTTACTGGAACAGTTTGTAGACATGAAAGAATTTCCCGATCGAAGCGTGCCTTCCTTAAGATTATTTGGTTTCAGCAAGTTTTTTCGTTATATACTGATAATGGTCGCGCTTCATCACGTGATCCTGTTTACAGTCGAATCATTTAGTTTTTATCAGCCATGGCTGATGTTTACTCGTATGATTTCGAGCATTCTGCTTACTTTAGTGCTAATGTTTATTATTGAGGCTTTCAATCCGGGGAATAAAAGGAAATGGAGAACAACAGACTAAGTTATACTTATTACAATCGCAGGTATATTGTTGGCGGCGCCATTGTCATTATCCTGCTGATTTTTATCGTTCGGTTATTTTTTTTGCAAATAGTGAGCGATAATTATAAAAAATGGGCTGACAGTAATGCTATTCAGAGACGGACGCTTTATCCTTCACGCGGATTGATTTATGACCGAAATGGTAAATTACTTGTGTATAATCAGCTTTCGTATGATGTGATGGTAGTGGTGCGCGAAATGCAGCCATTCGATACGATTGATTTTTGCAGGACAGTAGATATGACAAAAGAACAGTTTGTCGACCGGATTGCAGACCTCAAAAATCAGGATAAAAACCCCGGGTACATGGGGCAGGTATTTATGAGTCAGTTGCCTGAAAATATTTATGGCGTTCTGCAGGAGAAGTTATATAAATTCCCCGGATTTTATATCCGTAACCGGTCGTTGCGCGAATATGGATGTTCGAATGCGGCCAATGTGCTGGGATATATCAGCGAAGCCAACCCGAATGACATTAAGAATGACGATTATTATGTACCGCGCGACTATACCGGCCGGACAGGCGTCGAACGTTCGTACGAGAAAATATTACGCGGTGAGAAAGGCGCTGAAATCCTGCTGCGGGATGCCAGAGGTCGTATTAAGGGTAAATATGAAGAAGGCAAAGATGATGTTGCGCCTGTTTCAGGGAAAAATATTTCATTGTCGATTGATATGGAATTACAGGCATTCGGCGAAAAAATCATGCAGAATAAAAGAGGTTCCATCGTGATGATTGAACCGTCAACAGGCGAAATAATCTGTCTTGTGACGTCGCCTACTTACGATCCCAATATGCTGAACGGACCTCAGCGCGGAGAAAACTACCGGATGCTGGAACGCGATCCGCAGAACCCGCTGTTTGACCGTTCCATTAAGGCTGACTACTCTCCGGGCTCGACGTTCAAGCCGGCGCAGGCGTTAATCTTGCTGCAGGAAAACGTCATCACAAAAGATAAAACATATATCTGCGACCATGGATATACGTATCTTGGGGGACGTCCCGCCTGTCATAGCCATTGGTCGCCGGTTAATGTTCTCGGATCCATATCGACTTCATGCAATTCGTTTTTTTGCTGGGGACTGCATGATATGCTGGATAGAAATCCAAATTATCCGACTGTGCAGGAAGCATATAATGTATGGAGGAATCATATGGTCAGGCTGGGCTTTGGAAATCCTGTCGGCATTGATCTGCCCGGCGAAAAGGGCGGATTTATTCCAAGCAGCGAGTATTATAATATTGTTTTAAAAAATCAGCGGTGGACGTCCAGCAATATCATTTCGATTGCGATTGGTCAGGGGCAGATCAATGCCACACCTTTGCAAATATGTAATCTTGCAGCAACAATTGCCAATCGCGGTTCTTTTGTCGTACCTCATGTAGTGTGCGAAATACAGGATATGCCGCTGGAAGCGCAGTACAGAACGCCGAAGCCGACAGGTATTGACCATGCGTACTACGAATATGTTGTCGAAGGAATGAGAAATGCGGTATTATTTGGCACATGTCAGGATTTGGCTAATATGCAGGGTGTTGAGGTGTGTGCAAAAACCGGAACCACGCAAAACGTTCATGGACGCGATCACTCGGTCTGTATTGCTTTTGCACCGATGAACAATCCGAAAGTTGCTATAGCAGTATATGTTCAAAATGGCGGCCCCGGACGAACGGTTGCAGTACCGATGGCCAGGCTGATGCTTGAAAAATTTTTATTCGGAGACCTGTTTGAATGGGACAGATGGCTTGAAACCAAGATGACAAACTGGGATACAAGCCCCGGCTCCTTAAATTATATTAAAAAAATTGCCGACGCCGATGATGCCGATTAAAAAAACAAGTTTGTTGAAAACAGTCGACTGGTTTACCATTATACTGTACGTTATCATGGTTGCTGCAGGTTGGTTATGTGTGTGCGGTGCAAGTTATGATATCGATACCCCACAATTATTTGCGCCTTCCGGCCGTCCGGGCATGCAGCTGATTTGGATCGGAACGTCAGCTGTTCTTATCTTCCTGATTATGATGCTGGATAAGCATTTTTTCGAGACATTTGCCTATCCGATTTACGGTTTTATCATTTTACTGCTGATTGCAACGATTTTTCTTGCTCCGGACATTAAAGGCTCGCACTCCTGGTTGGTAATCACGCCTTCCCTTCGTTTTCAACCTGCTGAATTTGCAAAATTCGCCACATTACTGGCGCTTGCCAAATTTATGAATTCGTATGAGTTTAATTTGTTGAACGTTAAAAATTTCCTGATTTCTACAGGCTTAATCCTCGTTCCCATGATCTGTATTATTTTGCAGCGGGAAACAGGAACGGCGGTTGTTTTTCTGGCCTTTGCACTTATCTTTTACAGGGAAGGTATGTCGGGATATGTAATACTTACAAGTATCTGCGCCGTCCTGTTTTTTGTAATCCAGTTGAAATATGAATACATCATGTGGAATCAAACACCGGTAAATGAATTTGCCGTTTTGTGCATCATTCTTGTAATTATTTGCTTCATGTTGCGCTATGTGCTGAAAGAAAGGGTATTAGCCTATTATTTTCTTGGAATTATTTCCATTACCGGTGTAATATCCTATATTGTTTCATTTTTTTTAGAAATTAATTATGTATGGGTAGCCATAGCGCTGATTTTATGTTTTTCGCTTTTTCTTGTATTCTATTCGGTTAAGACAATTGTATTGCGTTATGCGCTGTTAGCTCTTTTTGCAACGCTTTCCATTGGTTTTCTTTATTCTGTGGATTATGTATTTGATGAAGTTCTGGAACCGCACCAGCAGAAGCGTATCAGAGTTTCGCTGGGATTGGAAGATGATCTCGCCGGCGCCGGATATAATGTAAACCAGTCCATAATTGCAATCGGATCCGGCGGTTTTTCAGGAAAAGGCTTTCTGAACGGAACACAAACCAAGCTCAAATATGTACCCGAGCATGATACGGATTTTATATTTTGTATGGTTGGAGAAGAATTTGGATTTTGGGGTTCGTCATCGGTAGTAATCATGTTTTGCCTTTTTTTATTACGGCTGATTGTGCTTGCCGAACGACAGGGCACCACATTCGGCAGAGTGTATGGATACGGCGCTGTATCCATATTCTTTTTCCATGCAATCATCAATATCGGTATGGTAACAGGCCTGACTCCGGTCATCGGAATTCCTTTGCCGTTTTTTAGTTACGGCGGTTCATCCTTATGGGGATTTACGATCCTGTTATTTATCTTCCTGCGAATCGACGCCGGACGAAAGGAAGACCGGTGATGCTGTTTTATCTATCGCGCTTTTTCAATTAACAGCCCGATGTTTTCAATCCCTTTTAACTGGTCGTCAAGCATACCATGACTGATACAGACGGTATATTTGCCGGTGTCGGGAAAGTGATAGCCTGATCGAAGCGGAAACTGATTTTGAAAGAGTGTAATACCGTTTCCGGTCCATCTTCCGAATTCATCGGCAACTATATATTCAATCGTATCTTTTACAGCGATTTCAGAAGAAAGATGCGCCTCGAAAAGAATCCATAAATTTTGATATGGATAATAAATATTATTGCGAAGTTGCAGGGTAATGTCATAAGGTATGGAAGCGTCATTCAGGTTGAAATGGAAATAAAATCCGGATTGTTTATCCCATATTTTCTTCGGAACCGATTGAAATTCACAAAAAACAATATTATTGTTGCATGAAAGGAACAAACATAAAACGATAACAAGGGAGGATGTTATGCTTTTAGCGGATTTGTACATACTTAATTACTGTTACTAAATTGTTTTTTCTTCTTTTTCTTCTTTTTTAGTTTGTCGAAACGTGAAACGCTGTCGTCAAGTATGTCTTTCGAGTCGCGTCTTTCATCTTTTACATCCACATTGTCCGGTAAGGCGAGCGGCTTTTCCCCGTTTTTATTTAGGCTGACGATTTCAAAAGCGCGCATTGATGTGATGGTGACAAGGTTGGAAGGCGTACTTTTATCGGTCGAATAGGTAATTTCTTTTTTGAAGATATCCGCCTTAAAATGATAATAGGTATTATCTTTTGTATACAGTTCTATTTTGGGAGAAGGCAGCTGTTTTCGTGCTTCAACATACGCATCGACTTCATAGTTGAGGCAACATTTCAATTTTGCACATTGACCGGCCAATTTTTGAGGATTCATTGATAAATCCTGAAAGCGTGCAGCATCTGTGGCAACCGAAATGAAACTGCTAACCCAGGCGGAGCAGCATAGTTCGCGACCGCACGGGCCAATACCTCCAATCCTGCCGGCTTCCTGTCGCGCACCGATCTGTTTCATTTCGATACGTATATGAAATGTCTCAGCCAGCACTTTGATCAGTTGACGGAAATCAACACGTTCGTCGGCGATATAGTAAAAAATGGCTTTGTTCCCGTCGCCCTGAAATTCCACATCGCCGATTTTCATATTAAGACCCAAGTCGGCTGCTATCTTGCGCGACTGAATCATGGTCTCGTGTTCACGATTCTTTGATTCTTCAAATTTATCCAAATCAGCCTGTTTAGCAAAGCGGTACACTTTTTTTGGCTCTTCATCGAAGCGATACCGGTTTTTTTTCATTTGAAGCAGGACAAGTTTTCCAGTCAGTGTAACCGTACCTACATCATGTCCGGGTGATGCTTCAACAGCTACCACATCTCCTTTCTTAAGAGGTAGCTGTTCTTTGTTGAGGTAGTATCCCTTACGCGTATTTTTGAATTGTACTTCGACGAAACCTGTCATTTGCTGCGCTTTATCAATGTCGCACAGCCAATCGTAGTTATTTAGTTTATTTGTTGCTTTGGAATAACCTTTTACACCTAAAGCGCAACAGTAATATTTCATATTTATATGATTAGTTTATCAAATTATACTTTTTGAATATTTTCCGGATAGTTTCCAATGCCTGATCCAACTGCTCGATTGTATGCGTTGCCATAAGCGAAAAACGAATCAGTGTATCCTGTGACGCAACAGCAGGCGAGACAACCGGGTTTACAAAAATCCCCGCATCGAATAATTCGCGTACAATATTGAATGTCAAATTATTATCTCGAATAAATAATGGGATTATCGGCGTTGATGTTTGACCGATCTCACACCCCATTTGCCGGAAGCCGTCTAATGCGTAGTGCGTTAATTTCCAGAGGTCATCAATACGTTCAGGCTCATTTAACATAATATCTAATGACGCACTGGCAGCGGCAATGGACGCCGGTGTACAGCTGGCGCTGAAGATATAACTGCGCGCATGATGGCGCAAAAAATTAATTGTATCTTTATCTGATGCAATAAAACCGCCCAGTGCAGCAAAAGATTTACTGAATGTTCCCATTATCAGGTCAATATCATCCGTGACTTCAAAATGGTTGCATGTTCCGCGTCCTTGATTGCCAAGCACGCCGATCGCATGCGCCTCGTCGACCATGACGGTGGCCTTGTATTTATTAGCCAGCTGTGTAATACCTTTCAGGTTGGCAACATCGCCTTCCATACTGAATACACCATCAACCACAATGAGTTTGATTTTGCCGGGCTCACATTTTTGAAGTTGTTTTTCCAGCGAATACATATCGTTGTGCTTGTATTTCAATTTGTTTGAGTAGGATAGACGAATGCCGTCAATAATGGATGCATGATCCAGTTCGTCCCATATGATATAATCTTCACGACCTGTCAAACAGGAGATAACGCCCAGATTTACCTGGAAGCCGGTTGAAAAAGATATGGCATCTTCCTTTCCAACAAATTCAGCGAGGCGTTTTTCCAGCTGGACATGAATATCCAATGTGCCATTCAGAAAACGGGAACCGGCGCACCCTGTACCATATTTACGGATTGCCTCAATGGCTGCCTCCTTTACTTTGGGGTGGTTCGCCAATCCCAGATAAGAATTGGAACCAAACATCAGCACCTTTTTCCCATGAATGAATACCTCAGTGTCCTGATCGCTTTCTATTTCGCGAAAATAAGGATAAATTCCTGCTGCCTTAGCCTTTTGCGGTGCATCATATTTTGATAATTTCTCCTGTAATATATTCATTTTCCGGTTCGTAATAGTTACTATCATTAGCGATGTTAAAAACGATGCAAAATTAATAAAAAAAAGTGAGATATGTATAGATTAGCGATAAATTTGTATATTTGCAATCAATAGCGTGGCTTATGGAAAAAATATTAAAAAAAATAGTTGTGATCATCAACCCGATCTCCGGAGTCGGATCGAAGGATAAAATTCCCGGGATAATCCGCCAGCGATGCAAAAAAAAAGATATAGCCCTGACTGTCGAATATACAAAATATGCAGGTCATGCAAAAGAACTGACGCAAAGAGCGATCGATGATCAAGCAGACTGTGTGATTGCAATTGGGGGCGACGGAACAGTCAACGAAGTGGCGCGGAATTTGGTTCATTCGGATGTTGTCCTGGGCATCATTCCGGGAGGTTCTGGAAATGGCCTTGCGCGCGAACTCCACATTCCTTTTGATGTCCGTAGCGCTGTTGACGTCATTTTTTCAAATCATATTTCAGTCATCGACGCTTGCAAGGCGAACGACAAAATCTTTTTCTGTACCTGCGGCGTCGGCTTTGACGCTGTTGTAAGCGAAGACTTTGCAAAAGAAAAGCGACGCGGGCAATTGACTTATCTAAAAGATATTGTAGAAAACTATCTGGATTACAAACCCGAAATTTACGAGTTGCACATCAATGATAATACCATCCGGGAAGAAGCTTTCCTGATAACCTGCGCCAATGCTTCCCAGTATGGCTACAATGCCTACATAGCGCCAAACGCCGATATCAGCGACGGACAAATGGATATTACAATACTGTCGCCTTTCAATGCAATGGATATTGGCCCGTTGACTTTTCAGCTGTTTACAAAAACAATCGACAAAAACAGCAAAATAAAAACTTTCCGGACAAAAAAAGCTCGAATTATCCGGCAAAAGGATGGGGTCATGCACATTGACGGCGATCCGGTCATGGCCTCCAAAGATATTGAACTGTCGGCGCTGAGTTCGGCTTTACATGTGTTCACTCCCGCAAATCTTTCATTTGCCGAAAACATTCAACAAAGGATCAACGAAATTATCGGTCAGATTCAGGTAAAAATCATTCGTCAATGATTGGTATTGCGATGTCCGTTTGTGGTCTTTTGTTTCCAGAACCAGTATATTATCGCCTGCTTCCGGTTTTTCAGGGTTGTATTTAGTCATTTCTATCAGGAATCGTTTCGGACGATCGCCTTCAATTGTAATTACATTTGTCCGGCGTATTTCATATAAACGGTGCGTGGCAATGATAAAATCCAGTTCGCCTGATATTTGCGCCGGCAAAATAAAGGCAATGCGTCCATTTTCCGAAAGGATGGATATGGCATGTTCGATTAGTTGTTTCAGCGGCAGACTGTCATTATGTCGTGTAATGTTTCTTTTTTTATCAGATGATGGCAATGAATTTGTAAAGAAGGGAGGATTTGAAATGATCAGGTCGTATTTCTTTTCAGGAAAAAAATCAAAAAATGATTGCCGTATTACCTGTATCCTGTCCCTGAATATCGAATTTTCAACATTTTCACTCGCTTGAGCGCACGAATCCATATCTATATCAATTGCATCAATCATCGCTTCGCAGTTTCGCTGTGCAATCATCAAGGCAATTAGTCCCGTACCGGTACCAATATCAAGTACAAAATCCGAATGAGCCACATCTACCCAGGCGCCGAGCAAAACGCCGTCCGTACCGACTTTCATTGCGCACCTGTCCTGATGAATCGTGAATTTTTTGAAACGGAAAAATGGATTCGACATATTTCTTACATTATCTGTGTGCTAATAAATTTCCCGCAAAATAACGAAAATTACGTGAGAATAACTATCTTTGCGCTTCATTTGAAATAAATAATTACTGATGGATGATAAAAAAAGATTAACAATATATCAGGAAAGCCTTGTTGATGAGATGGACGAGTCTATTGTTTCAGTTCCGATATTAATGGAATGTGATAAGGATGAGGACTTTACCGATGGGCTTGATAAAGTTGGCGAAATAATCCCCATACTCCCGCTTCGGAATATGGTGCTGTTTGCCGGCGTGGCCATGCCGGTTATCGCCGGACGTTCCAAATCAATGCGTTTGATACGTCATGCAGCCCAAAAAAAAATAATGTTCGGCGTTTGCTGTCAGCGCGATTCGACGATCGACGAACCGGAATTTGACGATCTCTACCATGTCGGCGTGATTGCCGAAATTATGCGTGTGCTGGAATTGCCGGACGGTTCGACCACTGTCATACTTCAGGGGAAGAAACGTTTTTCCCTTCAGTCGATTATCGAAACAGAGCCATTCCTCACCGGAAAAATTGAGCAGCTGGAAGAGACGCGCCCCAAAAAGTCCGACCGCGAATTTGAAGCGCTTGCCTCCACTATCAAAGATTTGACAATCAAAATGCTGATTGCAACGATGGATCCTCCGCGCGATTTGATTTTTTCAATTCGCAATAACCAGAATATTCTTTATCTGATTAATTTTTCTGCCTGTAATGTTGTCTCCGATCCGGCGCAAAAACAGGAATTATTGAATATCAATGATTTGAAAGACCGTGCATATCGTTTGCTTTTTATCCTGAATAGCGAATATCAGTTGCTCGAACTGAAGGCAACTATTCATATGAAAACGCATGAGGACATCAATAAGCAACAAAAGGAATATTTTCTGCAGCAGCAGATCAAAGCCATTCAAAAAGAACTGGGAAGCGATAACATTACCGATATTGAGATAGGTGAATTACGAAATAAGGCGAAAAAGAAGAAATGGTTAAAGGAGGTAGGCGAAGTATTTGAAAAGGAAATTGTCAAGTTGGAACGCCTGAATCCGCAATCGCCTGATTATTCCGTTCAGTTTCAGTATGTGCAGACGATTGTGAATCTTCCGTGGAGCGAATACAGCAAGGATAATTTCAACCTGAAACGCGCCGAGCGCATCCTGAATCGCGATCATTACGGTATGGAAAAGGTGAAGGAACGCATCATCGAACATCTGGCGGTACTCAAGCTCAAAAATGATTTGCGCTCTCCGATTATCTGTCTGCATGGCCCTCCGGGAGTAGGCAAAACATCCTTGTGTAAATCGATTGCCGAAGCCCTGAACCGTAAATATGTGCGAATCTCGCTGGGCGGTCTTCACGATGAGGCTGAAATACGCGGCCACCGGCGAACCTATATCGGCGCAATGGCCGGACGTATCATCGAAAGCATCATGAAAGCGGGCACTTCCAATCCTGTATTTGTGCTGGATGAGATTGACAAGGTCGGCAATGATTTCAAAGGCGATCCGGCATCGGCCTTGCTCGAAGTGCTTGATCCGGAACAGAATGAACGTTTTCATGATAACTATTTGGACATTGATTTCGACTTGAGCAGAGTGATGTTTATCGCTACCGGAAACAATCTGAATACCATCTCACAGCCGTTATTAGATCGTATGGAGTTGATTGAAGTCAGCGGGTATATTGCCGAGGAAAAAACGTATATCGCACTGAAGCATCTTATTCCCAAGCAGATGAAAGCACATGGAATAACGGATAAGAAACTAAAATTGGACAGGCAGACGATTCGACTTATCATTGATTCGTATACGCGGGAAAGCGGTGTGCGTGAACTGGAAAAAAAGATAGCCAAGGTGATGCGCAAACTTGCGCGCCGGATTGCAACAGAAGAAGAGGCGCCTTCGGTGGTTATGCCCGAGCATATACGGGAATATCTTGGCGTTGAAGAATTTAATCCGGATAAATACCAGGGAAACGACTATTATGGTGTTGTCACAGGGTTAGCGTGGACAGCTGCTGGTGGAGAAATTCTTTTTGTTGAGACAAGTTTGAGTAAAAACAAAACGCCCAAGCTGACCGTCACCGGCAATCTGGGCGATGTTATGAAAGAATCGGCTGTAATCGCTTTGGAATATGTGCACGCGCATGCAGCTATTTTTAAAATTACCGAATCTGTGTTTGAAGAATTGAGCGTACATATCCATGTGCCCGAAGGCGCCATACCCAAAGACGGTCCAAGCGCAGGCATAACCATGGCGACGTCGCTTGTTTCGGCTTTTACCAAACGAAAAGTGCGTAAGAACTTAGCCATGACCGGCGAGATTACATTGCGCGGAAAAATATTGCCGGTAGGCGGCATCAAGGAGAAAATACTCGCTGCGAAACGCGCCGGTATAAAGTATATTGTACTGTCGGACGAGAATAAAAAAGATATCGGCGAAATAAAGGAAGAATACCTGAAAGGACTTTCATTCCACTATGTTTCCGATATTGCGGAAGTGGTGGAGTATGCGCTGATTTAGTTAATTATGAATTATGGGGGGGAATTCATTATGACGGTTCCTCTATTGCCGGTTATTTCCGATGCTTTGGTGATAATCACCTGTTTAACGCCTGCTTCGACGGCCTGAAACGAATTATCCAGTTTGGGTATCATTCCACCCTGGATGACGCTTGAATTTTTATATGTCGCATATATTTCACGGTTTATCAGTGGAATGATGCTGTTGTCATCCTTTTCGTCCATCAATACGCCGCTTTTTTCAAAACAGTAAATTAAGGTGACATCGAATAGTTGCACCAGCGCTTTGGCTGTTTCGGCGGCAATCGTGTCGGCATTCGTATTCAACAGGTTACCCTTTTTATCATGCGTTAATGGCGACAGGACAGGAATGTATCCACTTTGAAGCAAAAGAGCTAAAGCGTCAGTGTTTACTTCCTTAACATCGCCTGCAAACCCGTAATCAATGGTTGTAACGGGACGTTTATCGGAGCGCATGATATTCATGTCCGCTCCAGTCAGGCCGACGGCATTTCCCCCTAAAGCCTGCAAGCCGGCAACTATCTTTTTATTGACAAGACCCGCATAGACCATTGTCACGACGCGCAAAGTATCCTCGTCGGTGATACGCCGTCCGTCTATCATCCTGCTTTCGATGCCGAGTTGTTCTGCCATTTTAGTCGCCAGCCTCCCTCCGCCATGCACAAGTATTTTAGCGCCTTCAATTTTCAGGAAATCCACCAGTAACTGCTGAAGCGTATCATCCTCTTCAACAATTTTGCCTCCTACCTTGACTATCGTTAATTTTTCCATATAACTGATTGACTGAATAATCTTAATTTGTAATACGTAATTGAGCGTGTCTCATAATCCTTTTCCTGTCAACTTTCTGATTTAATAAAATTAGAACAAAAATAACGTGCAAAAATACGGCAATTATTTCTGAATGACAAATATTTGTTCAACATTGGGTGCCCAGCTTCGCTCGGATATAAAAATATACGAGCATATTTTGTATGTCGCTCGACTTTCGCTATCTTTGCACCCTGACAGGTAAATTAGATCCAACGATGAATCAGGAAATTTTCAGGGAGATACAGGCATTGAAACGGCAGATACTGCCCGATGAAAAGGTCATTCTTTTCGGGTCGCATGCGCGGGGCGATGCACGGGCGGATTCGGACTGGGATTTGCTGGTATTATTGAATAAGAAAGGAAAACATAACTGGCATGACTTCGATACATACGCTTATCCCTTTACAGAGATTGGATGGAATTATGGCGTGGCAATCAATCCGGTTTTATACACACAGGACGAATGGGATAAAG
>Ga0082212_10003331_pt1 | contig 22889 bp, 18 predicted proteins | sample TergutNt197P3_FD_71548 | JGI IMG/M metagenome (GOLD analysis project Ga0082212, IMG submission 71548) | Neocapritermes taracua P3 segment gut microbial communities from Petit-Saut dam, French Guiana - Nt197 P3 | ecosystem: Host-associated > Arthropoda: Insects > Digestive system > Gut ...
TATTTCCTTAAAAATGTTATTCGTCTTACATGCTCCTGAAAAATCCCCAAAATGCGATTTGAAAACGATTTTATCCTGTAAAACAAGGGATTTCCGCGATTTGATGCGTCAGCCCTGGGGTTATAGACAGTACGTCCTTGCAGGACGAAAAAGGGGCATTTAATGACGTGGCACAGTATATCTGGAAAGCGGGGTATCTACTTTGCTCCACCTGAAAACGCATATCTCCTTTGAAATTCAGAGGTTATGTCAAAATTCAAATAGTTTACAAATTTTGCCACAATAATTGCGTTCCACGCTTGTTTTATAGGTGTTTGGCAGTTTTTGCAGAGTGAAGTAGGAGGAGCAAAGTAGATACCCCCTTTCTGGAAAATTGCTGTTGCACGAAATTCAAAATAATGTTACAATGTCGCGGTGTGCGGGTAGGAAAAACCGCAATCGACATCTTTCTTCCAGAATACGAAATACAATAATGAAAATATCTCGAAACCATCGGACGGTACTATTGGTTGCCTTGGCTCTCCTTCTTTCGGCGGCGATGTTTAACGTCAGTCCCTGGCGTGGAACGGCTCAGGATTTACAGGAACCTTTGTTGCCGCTGACACCGGGCGTTCTCGAACGCAACGTTGCCATATCGTTCATCACGGAATTGAAAGAGAAGCATATCTCGCAACGTGAATTGAGCCCAACACTCTCCAAAGAGGCGTTTCGACTCTACATCAAGTCCATGGACCCGAGAAAATTGTATTTTTATCAGTCAGATATCGACGAATTCAAGGCGAAATACGAACTAAAACTTTGCGAATTGCTCGAACAAAGACCCGCTAAAGTCGGACCGGCATTTGAAATTTACAACCGATACTTGACCCGGTTCAAGGAACGAGTGGAAACGGTACAAAAAATCCTGGCAAATCCCATTGATTTTACAGTGGATGAAGAATACGTCTTTGATAAACCGAAAGACTTCACGCTGGACGAAAAAATCATTAGAGAAAAGGGGCTGCAAACATTCCCCCGAACACCGGAAGAGGCTTACGAACGGTGGCGAAAGCATGTCAAAAATGAACTGTTGGCACTGAAAGCCGAAAGAATTTCCAGCGAACAGAAACGTGAAAAAACCATTGCGGAAGGAAAAGAAGCGGAGGAAATCGATGAACGTGATCCCGTTGAACGGCTACGCATGCGGTATATCAGTCGGCAGCGGCGTATGTTGCTGGAAGGACGTATTGAAAACAGTGAAATCCTCGCCAGTGTCCGCAAGCAGGCAAATGATGAAGTGATGGAACTGTTTCTCAATGCCATTGCCGGTGCTCTTGATCCTCATACGAGTTATATGTCCCCTTCGTCAATGCAGTCTTTTGAAACGGAAATGTATAAGGGTTTTGAAGGAATTGGGGCAACGCTCTCTTCCGAAGATGGGTACATCGTGGTCAAAGAAGTGATTTCGGGCAGTCCCGCTGAAAAAGCGGGAATCCGCCCCAAAGATAAAATTCAAGGCGTAGGGCAGGGACAAGATGGAAGGATCGAAGAGGTCATTGATTTCAAAGTAACCGATGTGGTCAAACTCATCAGGGGACCGGGGAAAACAACGGTACGGTTAGACATTTTGCCCGGCGGTAAAAGTCCTTCTAAAGTTGTTGATATTGTCCGGGCAAAAATTTCTTTGGACGATCGGGCAGCCAAAAGTGAAATCTTTGAAGCCGGAATGAAACCGGAGGGAACGCCTTACAAAATCGGTTTTATTGAACTACCTGACTTTTATTTCGATACGGATGCGGCTCGACAACGGGAAGCCAATGTTCGGAGTGCAGCCGCCGATGTCAAAAAGATGCTCAACAAGTTCGTCGAAGCCAATGTCGATGCGGTCGTTCTGGACCTGCGGTTCAATGGCGGAGGCGCATTAGACATGGCGATTGAACTTACCGGTCTCTTCACCGGGGCAGGAACCGTTGTGCAGGTGAAGGATGATGTTAACGTCCGACCCCGACAGAGAGGAACAAATGACCCAAGTTGCGAATGGACGGGACCGCTTGTCGTGTTGACAAACAAATTCAGTGCCAGTGCAAGCGAAATCTTTTCCGGGGCAATTAAAGATTATAAACGCGGTTTAATCGTCGGCGATTCCACCACGCACGGAAAAGGTTCTGTGCAATCGTTGACACCTCTGAGTGATCCGCGTGATCCGCTTTTTGCGAGGAGTACTCCCTACGGCGCAGGAAAGATTACTATTCAGGGGTATTATCTCCCCAGTGGCATCTCCCCGCAACGAGTCGGTGTCGAAGTCGATGTTGTGTTGCCCTCTCTTTTCGATGTCATGGAGGACGTAATGGAATCCGATTTGGATAATGCCTTGTCATTCGTACCTCAGCCGTCTGCACCTAACTTTTCTCCAAAACAATATGTTTCGCCGCAAATGATTGCCGAATTAAAAAGACGTTCCGAAAGGCGAATCCGAGAAAGTGAAGATTTTGGAAGGCAAATGGACAGAATCGTTGCCTATAAAGAGTCCCGGTCAAGAAGGATCACGCCGTTGAACGAAGAGAAGTACTTGGAAGAAGTAAAACGGTTCAATACCGAGGAGTGGGAACAGGAAGAGTTGGAAGACCTGATCAGCAAAGATAGAAAAATCAAGAGGGACTTCTATGTTGAAGAGGTATTGGCACTCACGGTGGACTATGTAAATGTAACGCAGGAAATCGGCATTGCATTTCCGAAGGAGCGAACGATTCAACGTCCCGCCCGCAGAGGAGGACTCTGGGGATTGGGAGGATGGTAGGACACCTGGTACGTCAGTCTTGTCTCCCGCGCACGAGCGGCGGACGTTAGTCCGCCGATTCCAGTGGATTAGAGAAACGTTCTAAAACTGTCGAGTCAGAGAAAAGTTATAACCGACACTGAAAGGACGATCACTTCCCAAAATCGGTAAAATGAGTGAATTGGAACACGTCAATTTTCCAAACACCATCGGCATGCCTACCGCCGCCGTCAACGTCGACTTTTGAGAATTAAAAGCACTCACCGACATCGCATACGTCCCGTCAGTTGCGTTGAATAGTTGCCCCTGTCCTGCGGAGCCTTCCGTCACGACAGCATAATTGACTTCCGTAACGGCACCGAATCGGCATGGACGCTTGCCATGATCGCTACGGTAAATCCAATGTCCTAACTGGATACCGGTACGGATCACTTGTTGCCCGGAAATTTTGACGGAAGAATTTCCATCGAGAACCAACTCATTCTTTTCAATCGGAACGTCGGCTTGCACAACGAATTGCCCAAATGTACTACGGTTGGGGTGCCACTGAGCACCGATAAAGGAGACCAAATAGTACGCATTGTTTTTCAATCGGGCTTGTACGAAGGGTCGCCAATTTTCGGCGGTCGGCAATGTCGTGCCGATTCCGCTGGAAATTGTCCAACGGGGACCCTGTTTTATGACTTGCTTCAAGAAGACCGAAACGTTGCCGAGTTCTGCCGATGTTACTATATTGTCCACCTGGTTTGATCCGAATTGATAAATTATGGGTATGCGTACTTCTATCGACCCCTTTTCCGAGAGTAATTTTTCCGCACCGAGAGAGAAGTGTTCGAGTCCCCGGCTTTCCAAAGCCCCATATGTTTCGCCCGTGAGACGATTGGTATCCACTCGGTCAATCGAAACGACATTATTCCAATGCCGGTAATCTGCCCAAATCCGGTTTTGTACGTCTGCATTGAAATGCTCCACCACATTGGGACGCGTAAGCAACATGGTAGGCAACGTAAATGTAGAGATATAGGCTGCGGACTGGGTAGAACTACTTGTCACAACGCTGTATCCCGTAAGCCAAGCACTACTGCCGATCATGTCGGGAGCGGGACTGCGGAAAATGGTTTCACAACTTTTGTACGTTCCCCATGAATTACATGTTCCTTCTTCGTTGTCCAGCGAGCCACAGTGGTTGTAGGTGAACTTTTTGGAATTACGGTGATCGCCGCAGGCAATGCATGTAGCACAAATGCATGGTAAATCATTCGTGTCGAAATCGCTGCATCCCCCCGACGTGCCCCTGCGAGAATCGCCTTTGTTGCCACCGCAGCGGGGATTAACCTCTGAACAATGCGGTATATCCCGAAGATGTTTGTTTTCCTCGAGCATCGGTAGGTGTTCAGTCGCTGGCTCTGCCGATAAGGCGGGGAAGTTTTGATTTTGTTCTTTGGGGACTTCGGATGGCGGTGGAAGCCGGTCGCCGGACATTTGTACAACAGGAGTGGACATGTCCATGACTGTGGAGGTGATGCTCATAACCCCCTCCTCATCCTCCGCTTCGAGTCCGCCATTGATCTTGTTGTGCGTCACTTGCGGAGTGGGCGGGATCGGCGGGCTCGGAAGTTTTGATAGCCTGGGCACCCTGGCAGGTCTGCATGGATCGCCCTGTGGTGCAAGCGTACAACTTTTTTCAGAAACGTGACCGGCTTGGACAATCACCGACGGACTTGCTGCGCTCGGTATGAAGGTGGTAACGTCTCCGAGCAGCCATTGGAGGTCTTCTTCGCTGGGTTGACGGTAAGCATGGACCACTTCGGCGAAGGCGAATCGGGCAGAATAGCCGCAAAATACGACGCAGAACAGAGTAATGAAGGCAAACCGGTGGAAAATCATAGATTCTCTTCTAACAGCAATAAATTCAGGAATGACCGGGGGGAATCCGGCTCTCAGGAAATGGTATCGTCTTACAAAATGGAGAAACTGTAACGATTTTGCCAATTTTGCCGGAAATAACGAAAATACCGGTTTTTTCGGTAAATACGGCATCCCGTGCGAAAACGTAGTCCATTATGTCCGTCCGCCCGGTTTTTCGGCACAGACAACGGCAGACATCGTATCGGCAGGAACGGCAAGCCGGATATGAACGAAACCGACGGCTTCTAAATCAGCACGAATCTCGTCAAAGGTATAGACCATGCCATTTCGTGTGGCAACCAACATGTTGACCCCGAACAACGTTCCCTGCGCCGGTTTGGTGCGGCTCGGCTCCATCACGAAATCCCGGACAGCAATACGTCCGCCGGGATTCAATGCACGGTACGCCTTCTCGAAAAGGGCTTGACTCTCGGCACGACCATGTTGATGAATGATTGCACTGATCCATGCAAAATCAAAACCGCCGGGGAACTCATGTTGATAAAAATCCCCTTCGACAAACGCTGCCCGGGGTTCCAGCGGTGTCCCGGCAAAACGATGCCGAGCCTCTCGAATTGCCACTGGAAGGTCAAAAATTGTTCCCACCGCTTGGGGAAGAGTTTCCAAAAATGCCCAGGTGTATGTTCCCGAGGCACCGCCGATGTCGATGAATCGGATATTGTCTTTGTCGAAATCCAACACGCCATGCTTTTTCAGGTCTTCGAGCATTGGCTTGACGACAGTTCGACCGATGGCATTCATCGCAAGAATGAAGGAGACATTGTCCGCCTCCGGTCCGAGGATACTACTGGTTTTCTGTGCCGGCGTTCCATCGGTAACGACTCGGGCAAGTTGCGACCAATTGCGCAGGCAGGTTCCTTGATGTCGCAGCATCGGAATGAACGTTGCGGGATGGCGGCTGTCGAGCAATTCAATGAACGGCTCTGCAACGGAGTAGTGGGCATCGGCGGACTTCGTAAAAAATTCCATTCCGGCGAGGGCATCGAGCAATACGGTCAGTGCCCGGATGTCGAGTTTGAGTGCCGACGCGAGATCGGCATCCGTAACGCTGTTGGAACGTTCGAGAATATGCGTTCCGAGATCGAGTTCTGCGGCGGCAATCAAAACACAGGCTTCTTGAAACGAAGAAGCCGTCCGAAGTCGGTCAAAGGCATCGTGAGAAGTCATCGGAAAAATCGGGGATGAGGGCTATCGGCTATTGTGTATGCTCTATTCTAACACCTTTTCCCCAAAGTTCTTCGAGGGCATAGTATTTTCTCGTTTCAGGCTCAAAGAGGTGCACAACGATGTCGCCGTAGTCGATCACGATCCACTTTCCTTCGGTATGTCCTGAGACGGACAGGCAGTCGTCTCCCATCTCACGGGCGAGTTTCTTTTGGATTTCGTCTCCAATCGCATACAACTGCCGTCGGCTTGAGCCGGAAACAATGAGAAAATAGTCGAACGTTTTGGTTAGTTCACGAACATCGAGAATGACAATATCGTGACCTTTGTTCTCTTCGGCAACCTTTGCCGCCGCCATCACCCGGTCAAGCACCGGCGGAATTCTCGAGATGTTTTTCTTTTCGGATTTGGGCATAGCAAAATTTCTGCTCGTTTGTTCGATTGTGATCCGTAGGACATTTCTCCCGCACATCCGCGGCTAATTGTACCACAAAACAATGGAAATTACATTCACGGTTGCTTACCCGGTTCACAGTGTGAATGAACGAATGGATAAATTTTGGAGGACATCTTGCATTTTCTCTCGCAGATGGGTACAATCGACTAGATGTTTAGCCGGTTTTCCAGTCCGTTGCCTTATGAGTATTCAATTAGTTGTTGCATCGGGAAGTCGTGCGGGACAAGTGATTCCCATCATTGGGGAACGTTTTGTCATTGGTCGGGCAGATGATTGTCACCTCAAACCGCGAAGCGAACTTATCAGTCGGTATCATTGCGAGATAGCCATGAAAGAAGGGAAGGTGTTCGTTCGTGATATGGGAAGCAAAAATGGTGTTTTCCACAACGAAGAACAAATTACCGAAACAAAGGAACTCAAAAACGGCGACAAACTAGCGATAGGTCCGCTTGATTTTTTCGTCAATATCACCGTTGAAATGAAGCCGCAAAAGGCGACAAAGGTAAGGTCAGTAAGCGATGCCGTTGCCAGAACGGTTGAGTTGCAGTCGGGAGGAACACAAAAAAGCCAAGAAGACACAATTACGGATTGGATTCTCGCCGCAGGTGAGAGCGGCGATGATTTAGAAACACGAACAGTCGATGCCTCAGAACTGATGGCTCATTTGCACGCCCAGTCTGAAGAAGCCGCCAATCGGGAAAAGGAGGGACAAGAGGAAGAAGATGTGCCGTCGGGGATTAGACCGAGTTCACCAGCCTCGAGCCGCGACGCGGCTTCAGAACTCCTGCGGAAATTTTTCAAAGGAGGAAAATAGACTGCGAATTCGTTCCATAAGAAACGAATTCAATAACGTTGCAGTGCGGTACAATTACTAAAGTACCGGTCAAATGGATTCTATGAAACAAAAAATTTTCGACCATCTAAAAACTTTCGGTCAGGAACATCTTCTAACCTTTTGGGATGTTTTGAGTGAATCCGAGCAGGAGAGACTTGTCGCCCAAATTGATGCCATCGACTTCGCACAGATTGCAAAACTGTACGAACGACGGGATGAGCCAGCAGAATCTCTGACTCTTGCTGATAAGGCAAACGATCCGCCCAGTTATCAATTTTCGACCGTTCCCGACCCGACTCCATGTAAAACGTCGATACCGGTCAGCGTCAATGAAGCCATCGAGGCGGGAACGGAACTACTCCACACCGGCAAAATTGCCTTTGTTCTCGTTGCTGGCGGACAAGGCACCCGGCTCGGATTTCATCATCCGAAGGGAATGTATCCGATTGGTCCCGTTTCCAATGCCACGCTCTTTCAATTCCATTTTGAAAAAGTCTTGGCAATCTCCCGGCGATATGGACATCGGGTTCCGTACTGCATTATGACGAGTCCGGCTACGCACGCAGAAACGGTTGTGTTCTTGAAGCAACAAGATTACTTCGGTATCGAGGAGGACGATGTATTTATCTTCTGTCAAGGCACGATGCCAGCGGTGTCGATGGACGACGGTAATGTGTTGCTCGAATCCAAGGGGAGCATCGCTTTGAGTCCCGACGGACATGGCGGAATGCTTGCGGCAATGTCAAAAGGCTCGCCGTCCGTGTTGGAACAACTTCGGCAACGTGGGATCGACTATCTGTTTTACAATCAGGTGGACAATCCATTGGTACGTATCGGCTCGCCGGAGTTTTTGGGTTACCACCTGTTGAGCGGTTCGGAACTGACGAGTCAGGTGATCCGCAAGCAGTTGCCGAACGATAGAGTCGGAAACGTTGTTGAAGTGGATGGTCGTCTCTACGTCATTGAATACAGCGATCTGCCGGATTCGGTCGGCAAGCAAACGAATCCCGATGGTTCTCTCAAAATCTGGGCGGGAAGCATTGCAGTCCATGTATTCAATACGGAATTGATAGAGCGAACCTCAAAACAGGCATCCTCGTTGCCATTTCACAGTGCCAGAAAAAAGGTGCCTTTTATCGAATTGAAAAATGGCGAATTGGTCGATCCGCACAAGGAAAATGCCATCAAGTTTGAGCGGTTCATTTTTGATCTGTTGCCTTCGGCAAAAAATGCAGTGGTCGTTGAAGTTGACCCGCCGAATCATTTTGTACCGCTTAAAAACGCATCCGGCTCCGATTCGCCGGAAACGGTCAAGCAAGCCCTTGTGGCAATGTACACTGCTTGGTTAGAACAGGCAGGAGCCATCGTACAGAAGGATGTGCCGATGGAAATTTCTCCTCTCTTTGCGGATTCCCCGGAAGCCGTTGCCGAAAGGATCGAAAAAGGGCAAAAATTCGACCGGACAACGCTTTTGGAACCGAGGAGCGGTTAATTTTTTCGTTAATGCGCACCCGACTAGGAAAACATGCGATTTACGCCCTCAAAAAGCGGAAAAATGCCGGAAAATGAAGGGAAGGGGGGGAAAAAATGCCTGGAAAAACAAAAATTTTGGTAAATTCCCCCAAACTGGTCTAGTATTAAATCAAAAAGTTGCTATAATGGGGAGTGTCGGGAATGACATGCGAGTTTTCCCGCACTTTGTGTTTGATTGACATTATAACGGAGTCTAATGATGAATAGTTCGCATGCCGCGGAACGCCAGCATGGTTTGACGCTGGTGCAGTGGGTATTTTTGTTTGTCGCCTTTATGGTGGGATTAGGGGGTTCCTTTGTCATTCGGGAGGCTTTTCCGCTGGCAAACGCCGACGTAATTCAAACCGCCGCATTAAGTTCCGCTACCAATAGGTAGGGGGCACTTTCCCGCTTTTCACCCTTTTTTCATGGAGGAACAACGTTCGTGAGCAACACTCGAATCCCGCTAGACAAAGTATATATTGAACAAAAAGAGTTGGGGAAAAAACTCGAATGGAGTACCGCCAAACTGGGACTGTCCGTTCGGACGACCAACTGTCTTGATGAACAAGGCATCTGCACCATCGGCGATCTGCTCGCCTGTCGCCGTGAAGACCTGTTGCAGATCGCTAATTTCGGGGAAAAAACACTGGAAGACGTGTACAAAGCCCTCGAAAAGTTAGGGTTTTACCGGACCAACCGCCTGCCGCAACCCGCAAAGTCCGCCTAATTTGACCTCGATCAGGAAAATCTATTCGCTCACATGAAAACTTTCGTGCCGGTTTTGGATTTCCTGTGTACTACGTTCGATCATCTGACGGCATACGTCTTGTAACTGCGCTGAAACGGACGCATCATAGACGGTGTCTCCCACCCGAACGACTAAGCCGCCAAGCACATCGGGATTAACGACCGAACGGATGACCGGTTCTCCGCCAAGAACTCCATGTAGTTTTTCCGATAGGGTGGCAAACAGTTGCGAATCAATTTCTGTTGCAGTGGTGATCGTGACGGGAATCCTTTTTTGCCGTTCGTCCTGTAAAATTTTGGTTTGCAAAAAAATCGGTACGAGAAGGTCGAGGCGGTTTCGTTTGGCGATGATCAGCAAAAAATTCCAAAAGAGCGGACTCGCAGAGGACGCGACTGTTTTTTCCAGCAGGGCAACCTTTTCGTCGGTCGGCACCATCGCGGACGCAAGAACGACCCCAAACTTGGGTTGCACTTTCAGGACATCGACGAGTGAGGCAAACTCATCAACAGCATCGTCCATGGAACCCCCATGTCCGGTAACAGCATTGAGATATGCTTCTGCATAGACTTCAGCAATTTTTTCGGCATCGACATCGGCGTGAAATTCCGCCGCAAACTGGGCATCCTGTTCTATGTTTTGCATGATATACGCTTTCACAAAAGGTACTGACACTATTGTACACCGCCGAAAGCAAAGAGGGAAGGGGTAAACCTTTACTCATACGCCCAGTCCGTCGACAAGTTTGCCAAAACACCGTCATTCCCGCGAAGGTGGGAATCCAGACAGAAGACTTTCATATCAACTCTCTGGATTCCCGCTTTCGCGGGAATGACGGTATGTTACTTTTCGGCGAAAGCCTTAACTGGCGACAATGGCTTTCGGGCGAATCGCTTGGAAAGGTCGTTATTTTGAAACTTGCCCGAGAGAAACGCTGTTCGAACGGAACGCATCCTCTAATTTCGTGTGGACACTGTTGTCCCACTGGGCAGGCTGAAGTGACAAAACCCGGTTTCCTTTTATTCTCCGCAAAGATGGTCGTATGCGTACTTCAGAACATCGTTGACGTACTGGACTGCTTTTGGCATAATATCTGGCGACAAACGCATGATGTCTGTCGCTGCCGGATACTCACTCCAATAATCCTGAACGAATTTGTCGAAAGCAATCGACGGTTTCACTGCTGGTGCAGTTGCAACAGTCGTCTTTGCAAGACCCCTTCGCCGTCGCCGTCTCATTTTCTTGGCTTTCTTGACAGGCTTTGCGGCGGGTTCCGTTGCCTCATCTTTTGCGGCGACCTTAATCTTTCCCGACTTTGCTTCCACCTTCCAAAGTTGTAAAGCAGCGGTGGAGCAACCGATTTGTGCCGCCACCTCTTTTCGGGTGTGCCCTTCACTGATCAACCGCAATGCCGTTGCTTTGACTTCCGGTGTGAAAGTATTCCTGACTGATGCCCTCTTTTTAGCCTTCTTTTTTGCCATTTGTTGAAAAGTTTTCGACATGTGAAATGTTGACGGTATTGTAGGTTACGGAAACTGATTTGACAACATAAAATACAGCAATTTGGGTAAATAGGCAAACTGTGGCTCGTTATAATCCGTACAAACGGTAAAAATGGTACACTATGCGATGGCAGATCGCATGCGAACAGAGTTGGGTTCTTGACCGGCAAGTGTCCTTCGGGTATTCTTGTGGGAAATAATCCGAAGTTGGATTATCGAATTTTCACCCATCTAACAAGAAAATACCTATAATGAGCAGTACCATTATTGACATTCGAGGACGGCAAATTTTGGATAGCCGCGGCAATCCGACCGTTGAGGTCGATGTAACCCTCGAGGACGGTTCCTTCGGACGCGCCGCCGTTCCCAGCGGTGCAAGCACCGGCGAACGCGAAGCCATCGAACTCCGGGACAATGACAAAAAATGCTATCTCGGCAAAAGCGTTCTCAAAGCCGTCGCCAATGTCAACGACATTCTCGCCGACGAAATCATCGGCTACGATGCCCTCGACCAAGCCACCGTCGATGCCCGAATGTGCGAGGTCGATGGCACCGACAACAAAGCCAAGTTGGGAGCAAACGCCATTCTCGGTGTCTCTCTGGCAACCGCAAAAGCCGCCGCTTCTTACACGGGACAAGAACTCTACCGCTACCTCGGTGGAGTCGGAGCGAGAATCCTTCCCGCCCCGATGATGAACGTCATCAATGGCGGCGAGCATGCCGATAACGACGTGGACATGCAGGAATTCATGATTTTTCCACTTGGTTTCAACTCGTTCACCGATGCCATCCGTGCCGGTTGCGAAACGTTTCACAACCTCAAAAGCGTGCTGAAGAAAAAGGGTTATTCCACCAACGTCGGCGATGAAGGTGGATTTGCTCCCGAATTGAAGAGCAACGAAGAAGCCCTTCAAGTGATTATCGAAGCCATCGGCAATGCTGGTTACGAACCCGGCAAGCAGATTTACATTGCGATGGACTGTGCTTCATCCGAGTATTACAACCGGGAGAAGAAGGTTTATACTCTCGGCGGCAAAAAGGATCCCTCCAAGGGAAAAGATTACACCAGTGCACAGATTGCCGACCTGCTAGCAGAATGGTGCACAAAATATCCGATTGTCTCTATCGAAGACGGTCTCGATCAAAACGATTGGGACGGTTGGAAAAATCTCACCCAGAAGATCGGCGATAAAGTCCAGTTGGTTGGCGATGACCTGTTCGTAACGAATGTCCGAGACCTGAAAAAGGGGATCGACAGTGGTGTTGCCAATTCGATTCTCATCAAGGTCAACCAAATCGGTTCACTTTCGGAAACGATTTCGGCAATTCACCTTGCTCATCGAAACGGTTATACTTCGATTGCTTCTCACCGGAGCGGCGAAACGGAGGACGCAACGATTGCCGACTTGGCGGTGGCGTTAGGCACGGGACAGATCAAGACTGGTTCGGCTTCGCGGACGGATCGAATGGCAAAGTACAACCAGTTGCTCCGCATTGAAGAGGAATTGGGTGCAGCCGCCATCTACGGCGGTCCGCTCTTCCCGAAGTTGAAAGCCCGGAAGTAAAGAACAAGAGCGGGGCGGTGAATCGGCGGACTTACGTCCGCCGCTCTTGAGGTTGCAGGCTCCGCATCTGTTGTCGCTGGAACTATTTTTTGGTTGTCTTTTTCGTCGCTTTTTTAGCGGCGGTTTTTTTAGGTTCTGCCTTCTTGGTTTCGGTCTTTTTGGTCGCCTTCTTCGTAACCGCTTTTTTTGGAACAGATTTCTTCACTTCTTCCTCTTCCGGCTCCTGCTCAACGGTTTTTACCGGTTCTTCACTTTTCGGCTCTGCTTTTTCTACTTCTGCCTTTTTTGTCTCTGACTTCTTCATTTCCAGATTTTTGGAAATTGGTTCCTTGTTTTTCGCCAAAGCCAGAACACACGGACCCTGTGGAATGACCGCTATCGACGCATCCGCACCATATTCAGCAAGGGATTCTGCGACCGCCTCTTCGACACTGGTGCATGGAACAACAAAGAATTTCTGTAGTGTCTCCGCAGGAATGTTTCCTGACACGACCTTCACTTTTCCTTTCCGCAATACTTTCGCCAATTCTTCCAGTTGCCATTGTTCGACGAAAGATTGGTCCGCTGTGATCGCCGCCACAAAATCATCAATCGACGAAAACTGGTCTGCCATTTTTTCAAAATCTTCGCCGCCGCCGATACCTTCTTCACAAGCCGACGCAATGATAATGGTTCCTCCCGGCTTCAAAATGTCGAGTCCGCCGACAATTCCGCGAATCGTTTGATACCACGTCTTGTCGTAGGGAGAACCGCCGCCGCTTGTAACAACAATATCGACCTGTTTTTCCACTGTAACCGTTTGCCATTTTCGGGCAATGGACACCCCTTCCAGAAAAGCCTGATTCAGATGACCGCCGACCACTTTCGCAATTTTATGATCTTGGTTTTGGATGACATTGACAATAAAATCGCAACCTGCCTTTCGGGCGATTTCCATTTGTTCGGCATGGACGGGATTGCCTTCGACACATCCCGGCTGTACGTTCTCGTGTTCTAATAATTTAGGGGCGTAGCATGGAGCAACCGTTTCAATGGCGGCAATACCAGGACAAATTGATTTCCGTCCGCCACTGAAGCCCGAAATCGAGTGCGGCTCAATCACACCTGTCAAAACTTTGATTTCGGCTTCGAGGTAACGCCGGTCAATCCAGATGGGCGTTCCGCTTTTTGTAACTCCGAGATATTCGTGTTGGTGTAATTTTCGGGCACTATGATCGCTGACCTTGAATTTCCGCAACATGATGTCTTCGCCGATGATTTCGTATCGCTCTTCGGCGGTACTGGTGCGGCGCAGACCCGTCGCGATCAAAATCGTGATTTTCGAAAGATCAACACCTGCATCTTCGAGCGTTTGCAGGATCGGCGGCAAAATAAGCGAATTTTGCACGGGTCGGGTTGCATCGCAGATAACAACACATGCCGACTTTTTTCCTTCGGCGATGGCGGCGAGCGGCTCCGCCTCAATGGGTTCCTCTAACACGTCAAAAACCGCATCCAATGGGTCTTCCAGGGCGGCTGCCGGTTGAATCTTCAGAACTTTGACAACGTTCTTTTCCGGCAACTCTATGGTCAGTTGCTCGCGTCCAAAAGCAAGGTTATATTGCATTTTTCTCTACACCGAAACCGGTTTAATGGGGCTTTCGAAAAATTACCGTCGGATTGTAAACCACACAGGCGGCGGGAAATTCGAAGCCGGGCACTTTATTTTCGTTAATATCCTGTCAATACGGGTCTGTTTTCTGGGTATGGCACACCCCACTCGGGGAACCCCATTATAACAGAAAATAAAACAACTTTCAAGTAGGAACTGTACTTTCCAAGAATTCAATACAGTCCGCCGACACGATTTGTTTTTCCGTCACTCCCACGCAGGCGGGAGTCTAGAAAAATAGGGTTCACGTCTCTCATCTGGATTCCCGCCTTCGCGGGAATGACGGTGTTTTGGCAAACTTGTCGACGGACTGGGGAAAATAGACTGTTATTCTAAAACTCGTCACCCTTGCACGTTATTTTTTGTTACAATATCAACTATCGACCTGTTTACAAGGAGAACTCTTATGAGATTATTTTCGATTGTCTTTGCTGTCATGCTGACTGCGTCCCTTTCCGTGACGGCAGTGGTTGCCGATTTTTCTGACATGCTCAAGCGGGACTGGATTCAGCAAGCGGAATTACGCTATCCCGAACAAAACTCGCCAAGAGTTTCCTGCGAAGAAGACGCTCTCGGTGCGGTCGATGGTGTCATCGACGGTAAATGGGGATTTCACACGGCACTCGAACCGAACCCCTATTGGCAGGTCGATTTAGAAGAAACGACGGACATCGGAAAAGTGATTCTGTACAACCGTTGCGATAATTGCGCAGTGCGGAACAACGATATTATCCTCTCTCTCTCCGATGACGGGAAGACATGGAACAAGGTTTGGCAACACGATGGAACGGTGTTTTACGGCGCAACCGATTCCAAGCCGCTCGTCGTAGATTTTTCCGAAAAACCCTTACGTAGCAGATATTTGCGGCTTTCACTGGAAGGAACCACCGTCCTTCACCTCGACGAAGTTGAAATTTACAAACCGGGCAGCATCGAAAATATCGCCCTGAACAAAAACGCAACACAAAGCAGTACCTGCGAGTGGTCGGTCAAACACAAAAAAGCCGGGGCGAAGACGAGCATCCCGGATTTTGTGTTCCGAAGTGTATTGGAAAGCGGTCGCAAGTTGGCAGACGATTTGCGGCATCAGGGCATTGACACCGAGTCCGCACAGGCGGCATTTAACCGTTTGGAGCAGTCGCCCTTCACTGAAGAGTCTTACTTTGCCCTGCGCCGTGTCGTCCGTGAACTTGCCCTACAGAATCCGTTGCTGGATTTCGACACGATTCTCTTTGCGAAAACGTCGCCGTCTATGTTTCCCCACATGTCCGATCAGTGTTTGAGTTACTGGCACCGCGGCGGGGGAGCCATCTGCCTCGTGAAAAATTTCAAATCCGGCACACCGGAAATCGTCGAGTTGACGACCGGTTGGAAAAACGGCACATTTTTCCGCCCGGAATTGTCGTATGACGGCAAAAAAGTGTTGTTTGCGTATGCCGAGTACGACCCCGCTGTCGCCGTGATACAAGACAAAGTCGATAAAAACAACATCGCGGAGGAAAATTACTTCCATCTGTATGAGATGGACATCGCCACACGTCAGGCACGGCAGTTGACATTCGGGAAATACGACGATTTCGACGGACGTTATCTGCCGGATGGGCGCATCGTTTTCTTGTCCACCCGCAAAGGACAAGCCATTCAAACGGGCAAATTGGACATCGCAAAAATGTGCGAAATTGATTATCCCGACAGTTACGTTCGTTGCGGTGGAGACAATTTCCGACCGGTTGCAGTTTACACACTCCACTCGATAGCCCCTGACGGCAGCGACATGCGGCAAATTTCCGGGTTCGAAAATTTTGAATGGACACCAAGCATCATGAACGATGGAAGAATTGTCTATACCCGCTGGGATTACGTGGATCGTTATGCACAACACTTCATCAGCATCTGGGGTAAAAACCCCGATGGTTCAAAACCGACGCTGATCTTTGGTAATTATACGGTTAATCCTGACATTATTCTTGAACCGCGTGCCATTCCCGGTTCGTCAAAAATGGTCTTTGTCGCCAGTGCCCACCATTCGACATTTGGCGGGTCGCTGGTACTATTAGACAGGAATCTCGGAACAGAAGGGGGGGACCCCGTCGAACGAGTCACGCCGGATGTCAAATTTCCCGAAACGGAAGACTGGCCCCGTCATTACTACGCCAATCCCTGTCCGCTCTCCGAAAACTATTACCTGTTGAGTTGGAGTAACAAGCCCCTTCCGCCGCACACATTTGTCTCGGACGAGGAGCGCAATCCTTCTAACAGTATGGGGATTTACTATTACGACCGATTCGGCAACCTTGAACTCCTTTACCGGGATGAGCGGATTTCCTGTGTCAATGCGATTCCGTTCAAGAGTCGTCCTGCGCCGATGGACATTTCAAGCGACCTCGACTGGGACGGACCGTTAGAGGGTGAATTTGTCGTCCAAAACATTTATGAGGGTCTCGAAGAATACGGATTCACAAAAGAAAGCCAATGTATCAAGCGGCTCAGGGTTGTTGCGACGGTTCCCAAGACCCAACCGCAGATGAACGTCCCCAGTCTTGGGATCACGCAGGAAGAACCCGGTAAATTTGTGCTGGGCACTGTTCCTGTCGAGCCGGATGGTTCGGTCTATTTTCGTGTTCCTTCGGGTGTCCCGTATTTTTTTCAAGCACTCGACGAAAACGGTGTAACGATCCAAACCATGCGCACGCTTGTCGATTTGCTTCCCGGCGAAACAACGACGTGCATCGGTTGTCATGAAAACCGGGAGATGGCACCGCCGTATTCGACGTTTCCAACCGCTGTAACGCGGGATCCGTCCAAACTCGTGCCTGACCCGCAAGGTACGTTTCCCTTTCGCTATTCGGAACTTGTCCAGCCTGTGCTCGATAAACACTGTGTATCCTGTCATGCTCCGCAAAGTACGGATGTTGCGGCGGCGGCATTTGATCTGACGGCACCCAATTCGTACACATCGCTCTTATCGTTTGGCGGCGGTGCGGTCAAACTCAATGGACCGCTTTATGTGGAGATTGGTTTGTATGGAAGTCAGGCAATACGACACCTTCGGAGCAATCCTGATGTCCTTCAAATGGAGGCAGTCCGTAGTTCGGCGGCAACGTTGGTTTCCAACAGTGGTGGAGCGTTGAAGGATTTGGCTTTTGAACGTGACATTTCCATTCCCGGCACTGCACCTGCTTCGCAAAGCCGCTTGCTGACGGTTCTCATGAACCGTGAAGAGCCGCGAATCGAATCGCATGCCGATGTTTGTCTCAGTCAGGAGGAGTTGTACCGTCTGATTGTCTGGATGGACCTTTATGCGTTGTACCAAGGTTTTTACAGCCCTGAGCAAGAGCGAAAATTGCAGGAATTCCGCGATAGTGTTCGGCATTTACTGCACTAATGCACTCCGGCGATCTGACCGGAGCGAAGCAATACAACGAAGCGTCGCTGAAAATTATGCGGCGGTTGGTCGAGAGCAACCCTGAAAATGTCCAATGGCAACTCGGTTTAAGCGGAAGTTTAGACCGTATGGGCGTTTTCCTGGAAACGACAGGCGACATGGACGGCGCAAAGAAACATCACGAAGAATCGGCGGCAATCATGCAACTGCTGGAAAAAAGCCTCTAATAACGTCCTCGCCCCCTGCGCATGAGCGGCGGACAGTGGGCGCATGAGCGACGGACGTTAGTCCGCCGATTCATGTGCCGACAGCGCAATGAAACAGTGGAATAGACAGGAAACTAAACCTCATTTTAACCTTATTTTTCTGACAAAAACAACCTTAGTAGCAACGATGCGGCTACAACACTAACCTTATTACAACGAAGCACCAGTGTAATAAGGTAATAAGGTTGATGTCATGGACACCACCGGGCTACTGAGGTTGTTTTGTTTTAGAAATAAGGTAAAAATGAGGTTGATTTTCTCCTCAAAAAATACGATCACATATAGGATATAATTCCTTGCAACATAAATGATTAAGCAGTTTTTTCGACAATTACATTGCGCTGCCGTACTAGCCCGTGTCTGAAAAGACCTCCCGGTGGGAGAGGGGACGGAGACGTGCCCACAAAAAAAAGCCGCCCAAGACTTGCGTCCCAGGCGGCATTCGATTAGGTAATCGTCAACGATCCAAACAGATCATCGGAAAAAACTACTTTTTCACGGGTGTTACAACCGGCTTAAGCCATTTGACGACCGTAATGATTCCATCCTTAATTTTTTCGGTGCCTTCTATTACTTCTTCCCCAGGCACAACACAATAGTGTACGCCGAACGACACTTTGCTCCCATCCTCCTTGATAGTAACATCCTGGTCTTCGTCTTCTTCGCAGAACGGACATACGAAATTCACGGTGTAGGTCTCACCGACTGTCAATTCAGCCCAACTTGCTTCAGGAACATCAGTTCCGTCCTTCGTTGTAACCGTAAACACTGTCTCATCATCCTTGTAATCAAAAGTTCCAATAAAACTCGTGCGCGTTTCGACAAAACGCCTACCAACCTCAACACCCTCTTCCACTAGTTCCTGCTCACCGTATTCCGAGTCATACCCTGTGAATATCTTGTCGCCGATAACGAAACTCATGTCACCGTGGACATAGAGGTAAATGAAACCATCTTTGTCTGCCTCTGGCATGTCAATGACCGACACGTTATTGTGTTTGAAGTTCTTGTCTCCCTGCCCTGAATGAACGTTTCCATTACTCGGTGTCCACAGGGTAGTGTTCGCAACGGCACCAAATCCGATTTCATGGATTGTTGGGAAAGAAAGTTCGAGTTTGTTGACATCACCATACGGCACGCTCTTCACCAAGGCTTTGCCTACTTCGTTAATCTTGTTTCCCTCGACCAACACGAGTTCGACACCTTCTTCAAGGTCGGCAACAGCCAACTTCGCATAAGTGAAGTGGTTGCTATTGGGCACCACACACGCGTTACCATCTATTTGGTCTTGCGTCGTTGCGGTTACGGACCCGTACGTTTTGGAGACAGGCAGATCGAAAGTCTTCCATCTGAAAAGTTTCTGCTCATACTTGTCCTGAAGCAACTGTACGTAAACATCCACACTTTCGGATAAATCTACGCTCGCGCTAACGCTCAAGGGTGCTAACGTTTCTTCCGGTCCATTCGGATTAGGATTATGCAACTGCGGATTGGCACCTACCACACTACCATCTTGGTTGCTGTATGTTACCCATTCAGTGTTGCCGCAATGTGGGCATGCGAATTCTTCGCCATCATACACCCACTCTTTACCCCCCAAAAACACAAGCGGTTGCAATTCAGCTGAGAAGATTCCCGCTTTTACGAGGAACTTGCTGTCCGCATTGACTCCGTCCAGCGTCTTCAACTGCCCGTTTCCATTTTGGCAACAACCATGGAAAGCGACTCTACGTAACTCTACCTGCCCATAGTAAGCGGCTTCCTTGTTTGGTGCCGCCAGTGCCGCATTTGCTGCAACGAGCAGCAATGCCAAAACCGAACATGATACGATTAACTTTTTCACGTCAATCTCCTTTCTGCCCACCCTAATTGTTGGGCAACGAAACTCTCTGGCTAATAACACCCTTAACTTCCACAGAATATGGCAGGCACTATTAGCACTGTTCTCTTACCGAAAATGAAGTTCCCACAAACTGATGCGGGCATTCTCGAAATTCCTGTCTTTTCGCAATCTTGCGATTGCTCTTCATCCCCTCTATGTAGCACATGTTGTGCCAAAAAACAAAAAACTGTACCACAGGTTGTTTATCGTCTATAACCACTTGAAAAACAAGGAATTTCCACTGCTATTTTACAAAATAAAAGCAGCGGTCCTCGTTACAATAGTACCAACTCAAGCGGGACATGTGCAAAAAGATACATAGCGGTGTATCATTTTGCACGTATTGCATCATTTTGCAACACTTCTGCCACGTCGAAAATCAGTCTTAAGGCACATGCGACCGACCTACGGGGTGTTGCAGAGTAGTACCCATTTGAAAAAATTACAATAAATCCTTCCCGGCAACAGTTAAACTGTTCCAGACAGTAAAACCGTCCCTATTATAACTTATGAAGCGGCAAATGTCAAGAAAGAATTAAAAGATTTTCCCCCATACTGAATCAAGAGCGGCACCGAATCAAGAGCGGCACCCGCAAGGGTGCCGGTGAACACGAGGGACTCACCGGCATACTTGCGTATGCCGCTCTTGCGTATGCCGCTCTTGCGTATGCCGCTCTTGCGTATGCCGCTCTGCTTACTCGTATTCGGGGGCGATCCAAACGATCAGAGCGTTATGCTGATTTCTTATGTACCTCAGCACATGAGGGATGGACTCCGTCGTCTTGCGGCGAATCGAACTGCCACTCGTCCACCACGTTCCCGAAGAGGGCTTGCCAAAGACCTCATTGAGGCGACGACTGCCATAACTCTTCAATTCACTCGCGACCTTCTCCGGTTCCCAATCGTCAGGGACTTCGAGCAAAATGTGAACGTGATTCGGCATGATTGCTGCTCCACACAACTTCCAGTGTCGATACGTTACCGTTCTCTGAAATTCTTCCAACAGAATGTTTGCCTGTTCGCCATTCAGGAATACCGGTTTGCCTTTGAGATTCTTTTCCGTATATTGTTTAAGCCAGGCGACGTTTGCGTCGATGGGGGTATCGTATTTGTTATGGATTTCCCCATCGACGCGGCTGACGAATCCTCGTTCATCTCCCGGCAACCACTGGGCGTATGTCGTCGAAGTGATGAACAGGTTCATGCATACCATTGTACGCACACGAGCGGCGGACGCAAGTCCGCCGGGGAAGACGTGTTGGGTGGGACTCACCGGCATACTTGCGTATGCCGCTCTTGCGCGTATGCCGCTCGTGCGCGTATGCCGCTCTTGTGCGTATATGCGACATTTTTCGCTAATCTGAACCCATTCTACGGTCGCCCACCCCCCGGTGCAGCGGCAGGTGGAGCGGTCGCACTAGGTGCCGCTCCGCCTCCCTGTTGTATCTCCCGCTCCCGGCGCATCTGCTCCCGCAACATCTCTTCGTCCCCTTCCTCGTTTTCATTCTCCGGCACAACTTCAAGTTTCGGCAAGTCAATTTTATCTCGATGCGCCCACGCGCCGAGAACGACTTCGTCCCCTTCTTTGAGCCCTTCAAGAATCACCACTTCCTTGTCGTTGGCGGGACCTGTTTTTACTTCGAGTTTGTCCCATTTGCCCTCTTTGTATGTCACAGCGTACATTTTTCCGCCGTACTCAAAGACCGCCTGCATGGGCAAAAGCAGCGCATCGGCGATTTCATTCACCACAATTCTTGCTTCGGCGGTCAATCCTGTCTTAATTCCTTCCGGTGCATTGAGAATCGTAATGACAGTCATGTATTCTTTCGACATGGAACCGCCCATGAAGTTACCGGGTTCGGGATAGTCGTTGACCGTTTTCACCACACCTTCAAATACCTGATTGGGAAAGGCTTCAAGCCGAATCGCCGCTTTCTGTCCCATCTTGACAAGCCGAATATTGGCTTCGTTGACCAGTCCCTTCACTTGCATCTGGGTCGGGTCAGGAAGTTGGAGCAGCACTTGCCGCTCGAAAACCTTTTTTCCCACTCTGATCAGGTCTTCGTCTCCTCCCCAACGCGGCATATAATAGACGACTTGTCCATCGCGCGGGGCATAGATCATACAACGTTTTTGTTGTTCTTCCAAATGTTCATACCGGGCACTATCGAGTTTTAATGTTTCTTCGTCCGCCTCGACTGTCGCTTCATTGGAAGCAATCGTCGCTTTATAGAGGTTCACCATCTTTTCTTTTGATATTTTTTCCAGAACACGGAGTTTGAGTTCGGCGATATCCAGCGCATTTTCCGCTTTTTCAAGTTCGATCAAGTCGGCATTGACCTTCGATTCCGTGATATAGTCTTTTTCCAACAATTTTTTGTAGTAGGAAAGATTGGCTTCCTGTGTTTTCACTGCCTCTTGTGCAGAAAAAATTTCATTTTCAATAGTAATTTGGCTCTGAATGTAGGTCCCTTCGAGATATTCTTGAAGATTTAATTCAGCGGTTCTAAGGTCTGCCCTAGACCGTTCCAGTTTGGCTTTGCTGGCGATCACCACAATACGTTGTTTCTGGACATTTTCACGGAGAGTAGAGGAATCGAGTTCGACGAGCATATCCCCCTTTTTGACGAGCGTTCCTTCGTCCACAACGGAAATGATCGTGAGTCCGCCTGCACTTTCGACCATGCATCGAATTTCTTCGTTTTGGGCACTATCCACGTTGCCGCGTTCGAGGATTTCGTGGATGAACATTTCCCGCTTGAGGGCGACCAACTGCGGCGGATCCACTTTGACCGTTTCCTGCAACCGTCCCCAGACGTAGTAGCCTCCGGCGGCGACCAGTGCAATGACGATGAAAAAGAAGACTAAACGTTTGAGCATGGCGGCGTGATATTGGCGAGTCCCGCTAGTTTTATCGACCATCGGGCAGTGTATTTTACAGGAAAAAGCGGGGAAAAAGGAGCCAAACAAGCGGCACCTACTCGATCTGCAAAGTCGTGTTTCCTCGTCCCCTCTCTCTGGAAGGTCTTTTCAGACACGGGTTAGGGTCAAAAACACGTCCCCTCTCCCTCTGGGAGAGAGTTAGGGTGAGGGCAATGTACATTTTCCAGCGTCCCGCCACCCCCACCCTAACCCCAGGGCTGACGCATCAAAAATTATCAGACGTTGCTGTCTTCAGTGTCTGCTGTTTCCAAAAAGCGTTTTTTCGGCGGTCAGTGTAGTTTTGATAGAATAGGTA
>Ga0082212_10003332_pt1 | contig 22883 bp, 16 predicted proteins | sample TergutNt197P3_FD_71548 | JGI IMG/M metagenome (GOLD analysis project Ga0082212, IMG submission 71548) | Neocapritermes taracua P3 segment gut microbial communities from Petit-Saut dam, French Guiana - Nt197 P3 | ecosystem: Host-associated > Arthropoda: Insects > Digestive system > Gut ...
CCTAGGCAACCGCAGAGTTGCCCGACTTTTTCCGTGTATTCCTCTACGTCCATGAAATAGCCGCTCTTGAAAACGGCGTTTCTTGCCGAAGCGCTCAAAACGCCCGGGCGCGCCGCAAGCTCGCCCGTGAAGCGCCGCAAGACGGCGTTTCTTTTTTTATAAGCGGCGACGCTGTTTTTGACGTCCTCATCGGAAACTGCTTTGCCCGATATCCGCTCAAGCTCCGCCAGTACCTTCCGGTACTGCGAGGCTGTGAACGCGACGCCAGCCGGTGTTTTCCTGTTTTGCGCGTGCGCGACGGGGATGACAGGTATACCCTTGACGCCGTACCGCCAATTGCCGTCCATGCTTTTCAGGCTGTCGCAAAGTATGGGTATCATAACCGCCGACAGACCATCATAGGCGCCTTTTATACCCAGTTCCAGCGTCGACTGGACTATAGAGCATATAAACGCGGGGAGGTAGCGCCTAGCCTCTGAAAGGCGTGTCTCGGCCCCCCAAAGCCCAAACGGAACCATTCCGGCCGCATGGACAAGCTCCTCCGGGCAAAAATAAGGCATACAACCAATAACCTTTTTGCCCTGTTCCAGATATTTATCAAGCCGCACTTTCGGATTAGCGGATATATTTTCAAATTCAGCCAGCATTTCAAATAGATTACTCATAATTTACCTTTCAATATCGCAGGCAAAAATTATTTCTGCATTCTGCATTCTGCATTATTAATTATTTCTGCATTCTGCATTATTATTTGCCCTTGTTCGCCGCCATTATCTCGACAAGCCCCTGTACCCGAGTCAGGTACTGGGCTTCGGAAAAGGCCCGAGGGTCCGACTGGTCACCGTCGAACACGACTGTCGGAATGCCGACCTTTTCGCGAAGCTGGCGTTCCATCTCGTAAAGGTTGCCGCTCCAATGCTTGCAGCTCCTGTTCATGTGGAATATAGCGCCCTCGACTTTGTTCCTGATCGCGTCATCCACCCGCAGTTTAGTCTCGCGCTCAAATACATTGCTGTTTGGGACATATGTATACGCAGCCATCAGTTCGTCGACATTATTGTACATGAAACTGAACGCCGGGCCGTATACGGTCGCGGTCACATTTATGCCCATATTCTTCAGCGTTTTAAACGTATAGCTGAGGTTTGCCCAGCAGGCGATCCCCTCGAAAAGCACACGGTACTCCTCATCGGCTTTAAAGGTGGACGTCCCGTTTTTAACATTCTCCTCATACTCGTCCGCGAGTTGCTCAAACGCCTCCGCGCCCTCGACTGTCCCGCGCGCCACGCAGGCGACAGCCATATTGTTGAAAATATCAAAACCGGAAAAAGGCGACGGGGTATATTTCATGTAATCGACCGCCTTAAGCCAGGCGCGCGAACTCCGCTGTGAGTTAGCCATAACCTCACGGAAACGCTCCTCGCTCCATTTTTTCCCTGTTATTTTCTCAAGCTCACGGACGCAATCGTCGAACTGCGCCCTGATATAGCGGACACGGTCGTCGTCGCATTTAAAGCCGTCGAGATGCGGGATATCGATAAGCAGGAGCGGGATATCAAGCTCCGCCGAAAGGTTTTCATACCACTTTATCATGCAGTTGCATATGTTATTACAGCAAAGCAGGAAGTCCGGCTGCGGGATATCCAGTTCCGGGCATTCTTTAAGCTCAGCGTAAGCGAAGCTTATCCTGGAATAAGAGCACAAGTCCGACGAGTACCCCAGACCCTCGGCGTACTCGCACATCCGCTGACCGCCGCCCTTGGCGCCGACGGCGGCGCCGTGGTTTTCGGGGAACACGACGGCTATTCCCAGCGTCGTCGGGATCTCCTGCGGAAAATTAGACGCGCACCAGCCGATTTTCTCCCCCCGGTTTTTCGCTTCCCAGGCGTCCTGGGTGGCTTGATCTGCGATCTCCTTAAGCCACAGCTTCGCGGGCTTTCGCTCCTGTATGCCGGTTATATCAGCCATTGTTCTCTCGTTCCTTTCACCGTGATCTACATTCTGTATTTTACTCTCCACGCTCAGTTATCAACACTCAACTCCACCGCCGCCAGCAGGGCGGCGCCGATAGCGCCTGCAAGCTGAGCGCTGGGGTCTGTCGCGATATGTACCCCCAGTTCCTGCGATAAAGCAAAAACAACTCCGCTGTTCAGGCTAACGCCCCCGGTAAAAAACACAGGCTCAACGACATGCAACCGCCTGGCGACGCCGGAGGCTTTAACCGCCACGCTTCGGTGTATCCCCGCGATAAGGCCAGGTTTATCCGCGCCTTTAGAGAGCTGCGAAATGACCTCGGACTCAGCGAATACCGTGCAGGTAGATGTGATATCGATAACTGACAAGGCTTGACCGCTCAGCCCGCCCAGTTCAGCCAAGTCGAGCTCCAGGACCCTTGCCATGACTTCGAGGAACCGGCCTGTGCCCGCAGCGCATTTATCGTTCATCGAAAAGCCGTCAAGCTTACCGTCCGGCGTGAGGCACATAGCCTTGCAGTCCTGCCCGCCAATATCGATCACAGTCCGGACGCCGGGGCAAAGATAAACCGCGCCGCGCGCATGACAGCTCAATTCGCTGTAAGTCTTATCGGCAGGGAGGTATGCGTTGCGCCCGTATCCGGTCGCTGCTGTGAAGCTTATATCGCCTGCAGTCAGCGAAGCGCAGTCCAGAGCAAGCTGCGCTGCCTTCTCAGGCCCGCTCGTACCCGTACCGCCCGGGCAGACCGACGACGCGGCTATGTCGGCCCCGGAGTCCATAATAACGCACTTAGAGGTCGACGACCCAATATCGACCCCCATTGTGAAGAAAATCGGTTGATTATTGATCAGGCAACCCCCGTCCTGTTAGTGAATTGTCAATTGTAAATTGTCAATTGTCAATTATCCGTCACAGCCCGTTTACTATGCATTCCGGCCTCTCACCGCGCATTACCGCCTCTATGTTCCCTCTTATACGTTTGTATGCGCGGATAAAGAACCCTGCGGTTATTCCGGCAATATGCGGAGAGAGCGCGACCCTGCGGCGAAGCTCTTCCGGCAGTCCGTGTATAAGCGGGTTGTCCGGCAGATACGGTTCCGGCGCGAGCGTATCTGCGCCAAATCCGCCGAGCTGCCCCGAAATGAGCGCATCGGCGACGGCATTGTGATCCATTAACTCGCCGCGCGCGGTATTGATGAGGATAGCGCCGCGCTTGAACTGCTTTAGCGTATCAAAGTTTATCATGTTTTCAGTATCGGGCGTAACAGGGACATGGAGAGACACGATATCGCTGCTCGCGTAGAGTTGCTCAAGCGGCAGAAATTCGATGCTGTCAAGGCTGCTGTCCGCGAGGCGCGTGTCATAGTAACAAAGCTCGCAGCCGAACGCCCTTAGTATTGCGGCCAGTTCCCTGCCGATCGCACCGTATCCGACGAGGCCGACTTTTCGCCCGCACAACTCCGGCAGTCCATCCACAAAGCAGGCAGTTTTTGCTTCCATCTGCCTGTCGTTATAAACCATATCTTCGTTGTAACGGAAGCTCTTGACAAGCGTAAGCATCAGCATCGCCGCGTGCTCCGCGACCGGTTTCGCGTTCGCCCCCGCGCAGTTGCAGACATAGACGCCCGCTCCGCGCGCGGCGTCGGCGTCAATACCGTTGAACGCGACGCCCTGAGAATGGATAAGCTTTAGACCCGGCATACCATTGATGATATCAGACCCGACTTTTACTATAGCGTCCGGGATGATGACTTCAGCGCCGGTGGCTATGACCTTGTCCACATCAGGGGCGCCGTTGCCCATGTGGATGAGTTCCCAGCCTGTATCCTCCCAGCTTGAATACTTTTCATAATTATCGCGGTTAATAAGTAACGCTGCTTTCACTTGTATTTATCTCCTTCGGGTTAAATTGAATTGAGGAGCTGTACTGATCCCCCCTGAACAGGAACAAAACAGGCGCTATCCAAATATGGCGGAAAAGAAACGGTAGGAACGCACAAGCGCCAGCCTTGCTGAAAGCCTTTCATTTTCAGAAAAAGCGTTCGGCCCGTCCTCGTCAAAAACGTCCATATTATAGTAAATCCTGATCACTTGTTCATCAGAATATCCGACGTCGAAATAGACCGGATCGGCTATAGCCGAGGCCCTGTACATTATCAGTGCGGCTTCGCGTTCCGTCAGGGACCTTGCCGGCTCAAACCGCCCGCCCGGGGCTTCCATGACGCCAAGGTAAAACATCAGATGCGGACCGGCGTCTTCACCGCAGTCGACAAGCAGATTATCCAGCAGAAATTCTTCAAAATCCCCGGACGAGAAGTCCTCTTCCAGCATATACAAATACATGACCATCATGATTTCCGCAAACTGCCCGCGCGTGACAGGCGCGTCGAGCCTGTCAAGAGGCAATACGAACCCGTTAGATAGCGCGCCGGCTATATCGCCGCGCGACCAGTCGTCCGGCAGGTCGGAATCATCGTCGAGTATCCTGAACGTATAGTCTTTTTGCGCGGTAAGGCCAACGGAATTAGTGGCAACGCATGTGAATGTGTGAAGGCCCGGCGGCAGTTCGAACGGCCACACCCAAAGGTTGCTTGAGTTGAGATACGGTTCGCCTTCATATGTCCAGACGACAGTATCGTTGGCCCACAGCCAACCGTCCTGCGCGTCATATACGTCGACTTCGAAACTGATATCCTCGGTAAGTTTCACTTCAGGGATGCCCTTCAGCTCTGTGAGGATAACAGGAGCCTTGTACGGGACCTTTACCCATGGGCTGCTTGATTCCGACGTCCAGACGCCGTCTGTTGCATATATATGGAAATACCCCGCGTCGGACCCTGGTAACTCGGATAGATTCACGACGCATGACCGCCCCGTGATATTGGCTGCTACATTGTGACAGACGTCCTCCGCCGGGTAATACCACACGTCAAAGTACAGATCGTCGCCATCGGCGTCGTACGCTTCCCATGTCAGAGTCGCATAGTCTGAAAGCTGCTGATTTTCGGACAACCCTGTGAACGAGACTGTCGGCTCATTTTGCGACACAAAGCGCGAGTAAATAACAGCGTCGCCTTTTTGAATATCTATGCGCGCGGCGTCCGGGGGGAACCTCACGCTCACACTGACCGGGGCCCTGTCCAGCTCAACGGACGAAGACCCTTCCGCCGTGACGATTTTAGCGTACGCGTTCACATTGAAATATGTGACCGAAAGAAACGCCCCCGCGTTGTCATAGACATAGACTCCATACTCGCCGAACTCGCTTGGGGTGACGACATTCTGGCTTGTTTCAAACGTGTACCACGGGGTGGCGACAAACGAACCGTCGGCGTCGATATAACCGGTGACCTGAGTGAAGCGGCCCTGCTGAAGCGTCTGTTCCGATATGAAGGGGCCGGTGTTGAATTCTTCAAACCAACTGTACCATATGAAATACCGGCACGCGGAGCATTCCATATAAAGGTCGTCGTAATAGTCGTCAATACTCCATACGGAAGAGCAATGGGGGCAATCGAACTCATAACCGGTCACTTTTATAAACTCATAGCACTCCCAGCACTCGACAAAAAAGGCAGGGTCATAGACGTCGCCGTAGCAGTGCGGACATTGCCCCCAGTACTCCGGTTCATACGTATACCCGCCTGCAAATTCATCCGCGGTGTGCCCGACATAAACTCTATAGATATGGTTCCAGATATCGGACGAAGTCCACATGGTAAACGAGTCCGCCCGCGTACCGCCGCCCATATAGCTCGTCACCGCGCCGAGCAGCGTGTTGCCTTCGACCCAATACGGGCGCTGCGACTCGTATATAACGGAGCCCGTACCCCTTACACCCGCGCTGTCCCCCCCGATCACGTTCCTGTTGTTGGAGGTCAGCGGCCTGTTGGTTATTATGTCGCGGCCTGTCATTCCGTAAGGGGGCATGTTCAGTTCAAAATTGAAATGGCCGCCGTCATACTCGTCGCCGATCATATAGCAGTGGGCGACTTCGTGCGGCACTGTCGCCAGCATATCGGGTTCGGATTCTACGACGATGGTCGTGGGAGGCCCGAAAGTATAGCCGAGCACGCCCCCGCCCAGTGCAGCGTCGCGCACGTAGCCAACTATCAGTGTGTAATCATCGCTTTTCGTCTGCAGGTTTGTCAGCGCTTCCCACACGTAGAACATGCCTTCCTGCGTGTTGAGGTCATACCTCCTGTCGGACAGGTCGAGCTCCGGGGCGAGCACGTACTCGACGTTCGCCCTCGCAATGGGGAACGCGGCGATCAGCATGGTCGCGCCGTTGCGCCATTCGCCGTCGCAGCTTACAACGCGCCCGGAGTAATTCGCCCGGACCGGGACGGCAAGTATCTTCAGGTATGTTGATTCGAAAAAGTTCGCAGTCCTTACGGCGCGCCCGTTGTCGGACTCGAATGTGAATCTGTAAGCGCCCGCCTCCCAGTGGCTTGCTTCGGCCATATCCCTGGGCTGAAAAAGAAGCGTATACGCGTCGGGGGCGCCGGTGGGCGTCAACTGCGTTACGATCTCGCCATCCCTTTCAATAGTCAGGATGGCTTCGTCTTTCCGGTCGAAAGGTTCGAAAAATGATATAAAAACAGCCGTTTCCTTACCGGCGACAAAATTCTCCATCACATAGAAATCACCGGTATCGGTGTTGAAGCCGTAGCTCAGGCATTGGTTGATCTCGATCATTTTGACATTGGGGTCGTCGTTATAGTACCCGACGTCGCCCGGTGAAAAGGGGAGGTGCCTTTGCGGCCTTGGCACGAAATCCGACAGGTCGATATGGGGGTCCGCGCCCGGGTCGGTCACGGATTCGGAAAGGTCGATCGTGATATCCAGCCGCTTGATATTACCGTCGTCCGCGCGTCTGCACGCCGCGACAGCCGGCAGCGCGCATACCACAGCCGCCAGCAATACGAGTCTAAATACAGTTTTGATCTTACTCATAATCGGTTCGATCAGTCAGCTGTCTTCTCAAGCAGCGGCACGCCGCTTTTTTCCAGAGTCGCCTGCGTTTTCTCGGAAATATCAGTAATATTCCGGAATGCCTTCTCCACCTCCGCGCTGATATGCCCGACCATCTCATTGATGCCGTTGATGGAAACCGTGGCTTGCTGCGTGATCTCCTCCGTTTCGGATACAGTATTTTTCGACGTGTGAGCAAGCGTGCGGATCTCATCCGCAACGACTGCGAACGCCTTGCCGTGCTGACCTGCTCTTGCCGCCTCGATCGAGGCGTTCAGCGAAATGATATTGATATGCATCGCGATGGAGTCGATCTCATTAGCCATTTTATTATATTTTTCTATTGCTGAGTTTACGCTGGAAACACTCTGGATGATATCGTTCGATAAACCCCTGATTTTTGAAATATCCTCGAGGATGCCGTCGATATTGCTGAGGTTGGTAGCCGAAAGCTCAAGGACGGAGGAGTGCTCTTCCTTAATATCGTTGCGTTCTTTCTGGATGCAGTTTTCCGGGATGTTGAGCCCGCAGGCGATCCTCCTCGCCATGTCGTAGCATGTATTGCTGCCGCACGCGCTGCAGTCGAACTTTTTATCGATCTCCGTTGTTTTCCCAAGGCTGACAAACGCCTGCTCGATCTGCGCTTCAGTCGCCGTATACGGTTGTATGCTTAGCGGCGTATATCTGCGCAGGAAGTCGTTAAGGTTGAGCGTGCGGTCAAACTCGTCATACAGGGCCTCGGCTTCTTCCGGCGTACACATGTTGTGCTTGCGCTGCTCCTCCATGATGGAGTTTATCTCAAATAAACTGCGCTCATTAGCGCATCCGGTACCCACGTTGCACCCGTCCAGGCAATTCAGTACGTCAAAAACGACCGGCAGGTTCCTCCCGTTCTGTTCGCCATACTCTTGCAGCGCGTGATATACGATGTCCTGGCCTTCGGACTTATCGACGCGTATGGACTTACCGAGGTGGAGTTCAACGTTTTCCCTCAGTCCGCCCGGCATGGAGAACACGCGGCCCAAAGAAGCTTCGATACCGTCAAACCCGGTCTCCTGCATTGGGAGGGTGATCCCGTGCATCATGATATAGTCGTTAAGTTTCCGAAGCGTCACATTGTACTCTACATAATGCGTAGCCTCAAACTCATGCGTTTTCGCGATACACGGCGAGAGCGCTGCGAGCCTGTCGTCGATATGCTCGTATTTCTTCATATAGATCGCTGCGCTGAGCATCGGGCTTTGAACAGGCGACAGATAGGGAAGAAGGTCATGGTTATGGATCATGATGTAATTGACTATCGCCGGGCATGGCTGCGTTATAATGGCCGCGGGGTTGTATTTCTGGATATATCGGATATACCCCCATGTGCAGATATCGGCGCCCAGCGAGACGTCGTATATCTTCCTTACGCCTTGCTGGCGCAGCCATGTAAGAAGCCTGCCCCAGTCGTCTCCGTTCGTTCGGTTGGCTGGCGCCGCGAACATAGATATCGGAACACCGTTCCGCAAGTCGTTTAAAAACCGCTCGGTATCATCGTAGTAATCCCTGGAGTCGTGCTGGCACGCCGTGATGCACGCGCCGCAGGCGATACATCTGGAGTTGTCGACCGCGACCTTTATTTCTCCGTTTTCGTCGCTGTAGGCGATATTCGCGCCCCGGACGGGGCAGGCCCTTATACAGCGGTTGCAGCCTACACATTTTGAAATATCGTTCATAATCAAGTCACGCATGTTTTTTTACTCCTCTTCATACTCAATAGCGATTTAAATCTATGTTCAATATTATCATAAATAAAGCCAAGCGTCCAGTGGTTTATCACGCCAACCATGCTTCGATCGCCCGGACAGCTTCATCGAAATCGCTGTGAAGCAGATGCTCGGAGATGGTATTCAGTAAGTCTTTCGTCCGGCGCGACCATGTTTTCTCTTTCAGCCCTGACAACGCGGCGTCCGCTGCACTTTCGTCATAGTCCTCGCACGCCGCCTTGATCGCCAGCAGTTGATCGCGCAGGAGCGGCGGGTCCTCATCCACAGCGTCGTCTCCGCCATCGTCAGATTCGGGTATAAGCCCATCGACGAAAACTTTTAGTTTTTCCAAAAACTCCGGGGTTTCGGATGAAAGAAGATCGAAGTTACCCTCGCGCCCGGCAGTCTCAAGCTTCAGCGCAACGGCGGAAAGCTCCACCGCCTTGATATTAGCCAGCGCGCTCTTCATGCCGTGGGTGTTGATGACATACGCGCGCAAATCATCTTCATCGCTGTAATCGCCTTTGCTGCATATCTCTTCCAATACAGCCAGGGCTTTTTTCGCGTCCCGGACGAAAATCTCGGCGAAAGCCGGGTCGACATTAGCGGATGGTTCACCTGTGTTGTTCAGACCTCCGCTTTGGAGAGATTCGCCGCCGTTTTCCCGGGAAACAGGAGAACCGTCCCCTTGCGCCGACTCAGCCTGCCGCCTGGCGTCCTCGAGGACTTCGGGCGGCTGTTTATCGCGTATCAGCTTGTTAAGGACTGTGTTCAACTGGCGCACGTCGATCGGCTTGGACACGAAATCGTCGAAACCATTCGACAGGAATATATCCGACTGCCCGACGACCGCGTTTGCTGTAAGAGCGACGATCGGCAGGTCATAACCCGATTCGCGGATGATTTTAGTCGCTTCGATACCATCCATTTTCGGCATCATATGATCCATAAAGATGATATCATAGATATTGCCGCCTTTGATCTTGTCTATCGCGGCGAACCCGCTGTCCGCCGAGTCGATACTGAGCCCGTACGGCGACATCAGCCCCTTGGCGACGTATATGTTAGTTTCGACATCGTCCACTATCAGAACGCTGCCATAGGGCATATAGTCACGCTCGAACTCTTCCCACTTCATGTGGGCCTTTGCATCGTCGCGGAACTGGCACAGGCTTTCAGCCAACTCTTTTCCAAGAACTTCGGAACTGACTTTGCCCTGCGGCAGGCGTACTGTGAATACGGAACCTTTGCCGGGCTCGCTTTCCACAGCCATTGAGCCTTTCATCATGCGAATAAGGTTCTTGGTTATGCTCATGCCAAGGCCTGTACCTTCGGTGGTCCGGTTGGCTTGCTGGTTGAAGCGGGAGTATTCATTGCCCAGTTGGTTCACCTGCTCCTCAGTCATGCCCTGTCCCGTATCGCTGACGCCGAAAAATATCGTAACTTCGGCGTCGTCCGCGGATGCGGTTTCCAAGGAGACTGTCAGCCGTACAACGCCCTTGGCAGTGTATTTGAATGCGTTGGACAGGAGGTTGTTCAAAATCTGCTTTACCCGAAGTTCGTCGCCCAAAAGGATCGAAGGGATATTTTCATCCACGTCGAGCTTGAATTCGATCGGTTTGCTCCCTATGCGCATCATGTTAAGCTGCGCGGTATCGTTTATCAAGCTGGCGACTTCATAATCGCCGATGATCAGTTCCAGTTTTCCCGCCTCGATTTTTGACAGATCGAGTATGTCGTTGATGATGCCGAGGAGCAGCCCGCCGGAGTTGAAGATTTTTCCGAGAGCTTCCCTTGAACTGTCCAGTATCGCGGTGTTCTGAAGTTGTATTTCGGTGATACCTATGATAGCGTTAAGCGGGGTCCTGATCTCATGGCTCATAGTCGCCAGAAAATCGCTCTTTGCCCGGCTGGCATGTTCGGCTTGTACAAGCGCCTCTTTTAAAACGGCGGCCCGCCTCCGGTTGGCGACAAATGTAAGCACCCCGGCGGTTATAAGGAGCGCCAGGGCTGAAATCATGCCGAATATCAGCAATCTCATGTTTATAGTCAGCGACTCGATACGGTCGCTCAACTGCTCGATTTGCTCGCGCAGCTTGTTGATTTGCTCGTCTCTGATGTCCACGCCGACAAGCGCGACGACTTCACCATAATAGTTGATGACCGGCGCGTACGCGGTCATAAGCCCCTCCGAGTCGACAAAATCCCCCTCGGTCGCGAGCACGATACGCCTGTCGTTCCACGCTGTCCTGGTATCTTCGTCAAAAGATATGGGCGCGCTCATCGGCGTATACGCCTCGTCCAAATCCGGATCATTGTCTATCAAAGGGAGGAGGCTGTTATCAAGGCGGGAGTAATAGTAAACGAACTCCAGCCCGTGCTCCTCCGCGAAAACGACCAGCATGTTCCGGAGCCTGATAAACTCCGGCTCGTTGCGCCAGGCTTCAGCGGTGTTCGGAGAGCCGGGCCTGACTTTCAGCATATCAAGATCGCCCGCGGTCAGAAGGTTCTGGGCAATAGCCACAGCAGACCACAGGCGCTGTTCATAGTTACGGATCAGATACTCTTCGGTGGTGTCCATGTTTTCCTTTGCGGAGTTCATGTTGATCGCCGTATCGCTCATGCTCCAGATCGTAATAGTGGAGACCACAAGAGTACCCAATGCCGATATAAGAAATACCAGCATAAAGAGATTCGATTTTATGAAGTTTTTAAAATTAAAATTCTTCATAGTATCAATATAGCATCAATCGGCCCGCCGACCCCTGAAAACGCAACCCCCGTCAACGTAACCCCCGTCCCCTAACTCCTAACAACGTAACCCCCGTCCCCTAACTCCTAACTCCTAACTCCTAACTCCTAACTCCTAACTCCTGCGCGCCGCAGCGGCGCGTTGACTAGCGCCCCAGTATTTCGGACGCCAGCGCCGATAACCTCTCCGGCAGTTCCGATACCCCGATCTCCCCGTCATAGCACGCGGAAGTGAATGCGCCCGTGGGAGTCCAGAAGTTGCTCATCTCCGGGATCGAGGGCATCGCTATCGCGTGAGGCCCCTGCGCCATCAGAGCTTTCGCGGTAGCCGAAGCCGCAACGTCGGCGTCGCCGGCCAGTTGGCTTGCCACCGGGATCAGGTTGCGCGTCTGGAAGCGCATTTTCTGATTGGCAGGGTTTGTGAGCCAGGCTGCCAGATCCATCGCGACAGCGCTGTTTTTTGTATTCGCGTTTACACAATAGAGCTTAAAACCGGCGAAAGAACGCATTTCCTTCCCGTCGACGCTCGGGAGCGCCGCGCAGCCATAGTTGGCTGTCAACGCGTTTGTAACGGCTGCCGCATTCCAGGGCCCGCCTATAAAAGCGCCGAGCTTATGCTCTTTAAAGAGCTCGACGGCGGCCTCGTCGGTCATGTTGCCGAAACTGCCGCTGTGCCCGATCAGGTATGTCATTGCGGCGACGCCCGCAGCGCTGTCAAAATCACAAAAATCCCTGTCCTCGCCGTCGTCGCCGAACAACTCGCACCCGTATGTGAAAAACCAGTTGGCTGAAAAGTAAGCGTTCCCGAAATCCATGGCAAACGGATAACCGCTGTCGGGAACGGAACTCGACATGATACCTTCCAGAGTCCGCGCGGCGGAGTCCGAAATGATGGACTTGTCATAAAAAAGCATGTGGGTCTCAAAGCTGGAAGGGAAGCCGTACTGTTTGCCGCTGATCTGCCCGGCGCTTATCGACGGGGCGGTGTTTTTAGAGATATCGACCAGATATTTTTCACCGGTCACCTCAAGAACATGCCCTTCCGCGGCAAGAGCTCCGAGTTGGTCGTGTGGGATGCAAAAAACGTCGGCTGCGGCGTCGGGGGCTTCTTCGACCCTCTCCCGCGTGTTGTTATCTTCGCAAACCTCGACTTCTATCCCTTTGACAGCGGGTTTTGTCGCCATAAACGCCTCGACCATCGCGTCGACCATCTCTTTATCCATCTCGGCGCACCAGACGGTCAATATCTCATTTTTTCCGCTGTCACAAGCCGGCAGCAGCGCGGCGCAAATAACGATACAAAGCAATACGGCAAAAATCTTTTTCACGCTGTCTTCTCCTTATTTCACACTAAAATGCATTATAGCAAACTAAGGCGGTAACATCAAGCAACTTCTAATGTGAATTTTACATTTTTTAGCAATATAATCCAATTCATATATGTACGATTTCATACTTTTATGATATGATATGTTTAAAATTAACACTTTTACTTAAATCCGGGCTATGCCGCGGCCCGTCGGACAGAGGAGATTCAAAACGAATGAAAGGCTATTATTCCGTCAATGAGTTCGCTAAACTATCCGGCGTCGAAGCATCGACGCTGCGCTACTGGGACAGTATAGGGCTCTTTTCACCTGTCATGCGCGACCCGGAGACTAACTACAGGCATTACTCCCTCGCGCAAATAACGGCGCTCAATTTTGTCGCAACATGCCGCGATATCGGCGTCCCGCTGGAAACTATCGCGGAACTCCGGAAAAAAAGGAACCCTGAGGAGTTTTTAAGGCTGCTCGAGAGGAAAGAACGGGACCTTGACATGGAACTGCATGATCTGCAGGAGCGTTCGGCGATAATACACGCAAAACAGTTGTTTATCAGATACGGGCTGAATGTCGACGAAACTCAGATTTCCATTGCTCACAGGGAAGAAGACTGGTCGGCCGTACTGTGGCCGCGCAACGAATACAATCAGGGCGATACTTTTCTCGAACCGCTGACAGAGTTTGTAAATAAGGCTGATGAGCACAGGATAAACCTCGGGTTCCCGATAGGCGGGCGTTATGACGATCTGGAATCGTTCGTTAAGGCGCCGGGGCGGCCTGATAACTTTTTCTCGCTTGACCCGACAGGGGCAAACAGACGAAAACAAGGGGAGTACATAGTCGGGTTCGCGCGGGGGTACTACGGGGAACTCGGCGACCTGCCGGACAGGATAGTCAGATATTTGGAAGAAAACAGCCTGCAAGCTGTTGGGCATGTGTATCTGACATATCCGCACGATGAAGCCTGCTATGACGAACCGGATAATTATCTTGCCCAGGTCATGATCGGGGTCGCAAAAGCAAAACGCCGCAGTTGAATCAGGAGTTAGGAGTTAGGAGTTAGGAGTTAGGGGACGGGGGTTACGGAGCGTGGAGACGGGGCTTTTTGGTCCCGATGGACTTATAAAACTCCTGCTATAACTACCGCACGGGCGCCGTCGAATTCGTAGGCGCAGGCGGAAAGGGTCACTATTATTTCGTTTGCCGCCGGCTCCCGGTAATTCCGCGCGTTGTCCCTGACGTAATCAAAAAAAGCTTCGCTTGTTACCGCCGGGTCATAAATAACGCCGTCGTCCGAGCGGACGACCATATATGCGAAGATTTCCAGCGTGTACGTGCCGTATGGCAGATAGAGCGTCCCGGTTTGATTATTATTGAAGTACCACTCGTCGGCATAAAGCGGCAGTTCGCCGAACATAGTGCCGTTTCTCATATTATGCCCGTAAAGGATATTATTGAAATCGGAAAAATCCGCCGCGTTGCGCTCATCCATGAATATAGTTCCCGCAAGGGCGTCGTTTCCGTGTAAGTCCCTGTTGATATAATAAGCGTTGTCTATGCCCTTGACAAAGGGGTAGTCGATTTGAGTTCCGGGTATCGTCAGCCAACCGGCGACGTCCCGGTTTATTTCATTTTGCAGATCGAAGATGTTTTGGTTGACAACATCGGGGACCGGCGCGTCAGGCAGGACTGCGGTAGCAGAGTTTTGTGAGACGGCCAACATTGAACCGGTGAGCGCCGGTTCGGACGCGTTCGGGTTTAGCGGCTGGTTGTCGTTTACAGCGGCGGGGCGATACGCCGCCAGCCCGTCTTTAAGCTGCGCTTCTTGTATATAGCCTTCCGACATCCCGAAAAGCTTGAACCCGCTGAAGCAGAATACCCCTGTCAGCAGTGTTATTAAAATCGCTCTTGCCATGTTCTTCAATGTTTTCACCTCTTTGGTTGTTGGTGTGACTAAGTAACTGTTAACGGTCACCGGAGGCAAGGGTAACAGGAGAAACTGCCTCCTTGACACAAACCTGGCAGGGGGCGGGAGGAGCAAACCCGACCCCTGCCTGTACGCGGCCGATTGCCGCCTGTGGGCTCAGAGCATCCTGCAGACGCTCATTAATGCGCCCTGTGATCAATCAAAAATCGAGCTGTGGACCCAAAGCGCCGGGTATACCAGGGCTGTAACCGTACCTGTGTAAATTTGGAAGGCTCTGCCGACGCCGTGCTGCAGTTCCGTAGCCGTGCTTGTCGTCGTGCCCGGAGAGCGAAGCCACAGGCTGATCGCCGGAGAGTAAGGAGTGAGCCTGGCAAAGTTGCCGGATGCCAGCGCACCGCTGGGCGCGACGCCGCCGCCCGGGGTGACGTTATAATCTATTGATATGAAGTTCGCCGATTCCGTGAAGCTCAGGGCGAAGGCGATGTCGTTGCCCGCGCCGACCTGATAGCCGGTCGGCTTGCTGTACCCGTTGGTCAGGCCGCCTTCGTCGCTGCTGCCTGTACCGAGTTTGATTGTCGCGTTATTTGATACCGTAAAGTTACGCAGCCTTGCTTCGTCGTCCAGGTTTTCCACTTCAGACAGGCCGTTGAACCAATTATTTATCGCATTGCGGGGCGTGGACGTCGCATAACCGTTAGTCGAGCCGAAGAGTACGCCTTGCCACGACGCGTCGTCTAAATGGTTTTCGTTTACATTGATGAAGTCGGTGCGTACAATGAGGGAGTAGTCGCCGTTGCGCGCGATCTCGAGCCAGTTAACTGTATCGCCGGTCTGGCCGGGCGTCAGGAGCCTGCCGTCGTCCGTCCCTGTCGGTATATCCGTTACAGGTTTCGGAGTGGGCGTCGTACCGCCGCCGCCGGTACCGCCGCCGCTGCCGATGGCGCCGACTATGGCAAGTATGTGGACGTCCTGATCCCTGCCCCATTTGTCGACGAACGAGCCGACTATGATGGCGGCGCCGTAGCCGACCGGTGATATCACGCCGGTGGTTTCGTCTACTGTCGCCACGGTGCTGTTCGTTGAGATCCATGTGACGCCGGGATTGGATACGTCGAATGTTACCGGGGCTGCAGCGGACGTCGAATCCGTTTTTTCAAAACGGGTCTCTCCGTTGTCGTGGAGCGTGTAAGCGCTGACGTTCCGGGAGTCTGTGATCTGATAGCGTGTGTACAGTACTGCGCCTTGCTTGTTGCCGTATGCCGCTGTTACAATACCTGCGCTGACGCCTGTGACCCTCAGATTTTCGGCGGAAGTGCCCGGGGTGAAACTCACCGTCGCGAGGCTGATGTCGCCGATCACCGCGTCGCTTAAGTTAACTACTGTCTGGTTTTTCGTTGCTCCGACTTCGATTGTGTTGGCTGCGCTGATACCTGTCGGAGGGGAAAGGGGGACTGAAACGTCGCCGGGGGCCGCAAATGTACTGCCGATCCCATATCCTATCGCGGTCAATGCAATCAAAACCGCTAAAACGACTGCTACGGCTTTAAGAAATGGATTTTGTTTTTTTGTTGAGCTGTTCATGATGATCTCTCCTTTTTGATTTTAGTTTTTTGCCGTTGGGGCTCCCCCGGAAAACCGGGGGAGTTTAGTTTTGATCCTCCGTGGCTAACCGGATCACAAGTTTATAACGCAATCCGGATAAATCATATTGATGGTGACCGTTGCGCTTTGCTCGCCGCGTGTCAGCGTTATCTGGACAGGGATTATGATGTTTGAATTTCCGTGGTTGATTATTTGATCCATCCACTCGCCGCCCGAGGGGAAGTAGCTGTAAATGACCGATGGTTTGCCGTGATGGTCGCTGCCGATAGATATGAATGACGTGTATTTGGAGGGCGCCGTAACCGTCACGCCGGCATAGTCGCCGTCTGTGATGATGTCTTCAAGATGTATCGAGCCGTTATGGAACACGACATTGTTCTGGGGGTCCGTCAAATCCTGAAAATCAGCTTTAGCGTAGTATCCGTCTCCGGCGTCCGGGTCGCCGGTGTATATCGGCGTGAACGGGCCGGGGTTGACAGGGAGGTCTGTGCCGGGAGGCGTCACCGGGGGTTCGCTTCCGTCGGTTACTGTTATTATGATTGTGGCGGTGACCGCTTCTTCGCCTTCGCCTATAGTTACTGTGATCGTTGACGTACCGACTGCCACGCCGATGAAGCATCCATCATCGTCTTCTTCATCGTCGAAGTCGACCGCCGCGCCGTTGTTTGTCGCCCAGACGATATCTTTACCGTCTGCATAGTCGCTTGGGTTCAGAGTGTAGGTGAGCTTGATCTTTTCTCCGATGGTGATAGTCCTGTTTCCGCCGTTGATGGTCACAGCGGGGCTGCCTCCGGTTCCGCCGCCCTCGTCGCCGTCGGGGCCGATTATTATCCAAATGGTATCTTTACCGTCGTCAGAAGTCTCTTCAGGCTGCCTCGGGCTGCCGTCTGCCGATTCTCCGCCGCCGATCCACATTTGTTTCGCGTCGTCCCTGTCGACTACTTCGGCTATAACGTTGATCGCGTAATAGTATGAGATGTTGTTCAGGTTTGAGGTAGCTACGCCGTGCAGCAGCAGCCCTGTCGCTTCGCCTTCGGGAAGCGGCTGCGACCAATATGCGTAACCGTCTGTCGAATAGATCCAGCCGATGAAGGCTTTCTGCCCTTCTTCGCCGAGCTCAAGGAACTCGGCCGCCGTTATGATCGCCGCGTTCGGGGTCTGCTTTGCGCCCGGGGTGTTTTCGCTATAGAGGTTGGTGTCCTGGACTACGGATCCGCCGGTCGCCGACGCGGGCATATACCACTTTGATCCGCCCATTGTCCATGTGAAATAGTTGTGGAATAAACGGCCCTGATGGTTCAGATTCCCGCAATCGATAGGGGAGCCGTCTTCGTGGGTGTGCGTCACCCATTGGGAGTCATTCTGCGGCCGCCAGGTATGGCTGCCGATGTTCATTGTCTCGTCGAGTTTTACGCGGACGTAAAGCGTTGTGTTGCCGGTGTTTTCAACGTATACGTCTTTTTGACCTGTGCCGGGGTCGAAGTCGTCGTGCAAGTGTGAGTTTTTATGTTTGCCCCAAAACTCGTTTTTCTGCGTCATGATCTGGCCCCACGCGAATGTGCCTGTCCCTATGACAGCAAGCGCGCATACAAGGGCTACAAGAACTCTGATTTTGTTTTTCATGATGATCTCTCCTTTTAATTGTATTTTTTACTATATTTTTTTCTGCTGAACAGTACGTACTTGAGTGAAATCGCGCTGACAGCCAAAATGATGAGCCATGATCTCGGGTCTGTTTCGTCGCCGGTTTTCGGTATATTGCTATGGTTAGGGTTTCCGCTGCCGGGTGGATCCAGTCCGCCTCCGGGTATGTTCGGGTCGAAAATGTGCTGACCGTCGTCGCCTGGCTCGGGTGGAGTCTGCATTGGCGTAGTCGTGGGCGGCGTCGGCGGCGGCGTCGGCGGCGGCGTCGCGGGAGGTGTAGTCGGCGTCGGCGGCGTTGTGGGAGGCGTGGTCGGCGGCGTCGTGGGCGGTGCGTCCTTTGTATTTGTGATCGTAAATCCACTGCCCGCGCTGCCTGTTACGCTCATTGTGTACCCGTCCGGAACGTCGGTCTCTTCCACCGACCATGTGCTGCTTTCGGATAATCCGGTCCATTCATAGTGCCAGTCGTTTTCACCGTTAAGCGTCACAGGGTTTCCGTATTTTGTTGTGTTTCCGCCCCTTGTACGGTACAACTGCACTTCTACGCTGAACGGATGTTCCGACGCAGCGCCCATGGGCGCCCACAACTTTGTAACTTCCACGTCGATGGTCCTTTCAGGCGGTGTAGTCGGCGGAGTAGTCGGCGGATTAGTCGGCGGTGTGGTGGGCGGTGTGGTGGGCTCGACATGTTCATGCATAAACTCGTTAGTTTCTTCCTCTCTGATCCCCAGGCCATATGTCATGTTCAGCATGAGCAGCGTTACAGACACGGCCAAAATCAGGAGGCGCAGCCACCTGTACGGCCTTCTGTTGATTTTTTCCATAAACAACGCCTCCTCTTCTTGAAATAGATCCGGATTTTGTCTTCAGGGCCCGCCCGCGCGGGGTTTTCCCTTGTTTCTGCCGCTTTATGTATCATATCAATGCTCCTCCTATAATTCGTTCGTGAGTTGCTTCCTGTTCTTCGGTTTCACGAGTATTCCGCGGATACAGAAGGATATGATCACGCAAAGGCCGAAAATTATGAACACTATGTAGACGTTTGCCGCCAGGTAAGCCATGAACTCGCCGACTGCCGGGAGGACGAACACTACTTTGCCTACGATAGCCGAGCCGTGTACTATGTCGCTGTCGGGAGCCGCGTTATTTACGCCCTTTGTCTGAAACCCTCTCGCGCCGCTGTTGCGGTAGTTTTCATGGATATCGACGACCTTATGGGTCACAGAGGTGCTCCTGTCCCGCATATAAGTGATCGTGTCGCCGATCCTAAGGTCCTGCGGGTCTGTATTCTTTACCAAAATGAACGAACCTTTCGGGATCTCGTCCTGCATGCTGTGTGAAACGACTGTGAAATATGAGTAGCCGAAAATCGTCTTGGGGACGCCGGCGTCAGTTCCGCTTGTCAGGACAGTCAGCATGATCAGGATGATCGCGAGGTAGAAAATCGCGTTCGAAATGAATGCGAAAACGCCGCTGTGTTTTCTTCTGGTTTCCGGTTTGCCCCCGCGCCCCGCAGTGTCCGCGGAGAAGCCGTCTTGCCGCTGTTTCCGTTGCTTTCTGCGTTCAGTACAGCCTGCGGCGGTGGTACTCCCTTCATGTTCGGGATAGACTGCCGGCGCTGCTGTAGCCCCGGGCAGCGTTACCTCGATAACTATCGGCGTTATGGGTTCAAGACCCTTGCCTTTACTGCTATCCGCGCGCTGTTCCGGCTCCCGGCACTGTTCCGGCTCCCGGCATTGCCCGCTCTGCGTTTCCTGAACCGGCGATTTATACCCGGCCATAAAGTCCCTGTTTAATTCCGACAATGTGATCAACTCCATCGCGTCCCCCTCCTTTTGCTTTTTGTTGCGCGGCTGCTCTCCGGTACGCTTGCTCCCTGATACATCTGTTCCGTGTCGCGTAATGCTGCCTGATGCGCCTGCTCCGTGTCGCGTAATGCTGCCTGACGCGCCTGCTCCGTGTCGCGGCTGCTCCTAGCCGACTTCGCATATCGGGCTCGGTATAAACATGAACGGCGAGTCTGATTTTTGCGATTCGGACGATTCGGACGATTCGGACTCAAATACGTCCATCTCATCCTTTGCAAGGATGCACTGGATACTTTCCACCGCGCTTTTCAGGAGCTTAAACGTATCTTTGCGGTTTTTTTCCGCAAGCGTAACGACCTGTGAGGCCTCGATATGGGCATAATCGACTATTTTATTCGCTTGCTCCTGCATGTTTGCAGCTTCGAGGTTCGCGTGCCCGATCAGCGCATGGGCTTTCCTTTTCGCTTCCGCAGCCTCAGCGGCGGCTTCGTCGACGATCTTTTGCGCCTCAAGCTGCGCAGCCGCCCTTTCGGTATATGCTTCTTCTGTGATCCTTTTTGCTTCCGCGTGGGCCCCGCCTTTTATCCCCGCCGCTTCCGCATGAGCGTCCGCAATGATTTTATGCGCGATCGTCTCCGTATCGACGAGCGTCCTGGAAATAATATCCGCGTTTGGCTGCGCTGTCTCCGCGGCCTTCAGTTCCTTATAATCTTCCACCAGCGCGTTATATTTGTCGCATACCGCTTTATACTCGTCGTAAGCGGTTTGGTACGCTTTGGCAAGGCTGGATATGTAACGGTCGACCTGGTTCCTGTCGTAACCGTTGAACTGCTTCTCAAACTGCACCTCGGCGCCGGCTGTTGTCATTATTGTTGCCATCCTGTACACCATCCTTTTCTTATGTTGATGATCGCCCTGTGTGATAATCTTTGTGGCGGCATAGTTGTTACATTATTTCAACGTTCCTTTCCACGTTTAATACTCTAGGTGATAAAGCTGCTTTCAGGTCAATAGGTTTTTTGAAAAAAATAAAAAAAATTTCGCCCCCGCGGCGAAAGTGTTGGAATATATAGATTTTCGGGCGAAAAAAAACTCATTTCCGGCTGATTTCGACATAATCGGATTGAAAAATGAGCGCAGTTTTACCGCTTTTTCTGATAGTAGCTGTCAACTTTTACTTTTTTTGCGGGGTATGGAAGGCGTTTATAGCGGCGCCGGCAGATACAGTTCACCGTATTCTCCGCCCCGCGCAGAAGACAGCTTTCGTTTGTAAATCCCGGTCCCAGATCACGATATCCGCGCGCTTGCCGGGCTCAAGGCTGCCGACGTCACGTGATATACCGGCCGCCGCAGCAGGGTTCAGCGTAGCGGCGCGCACCGCGTGTTCCAGCGGGATACCGAATCCGACAGACCTCCGGCACATTTCAGCAAGGTTTACGGCGCTGCCGGCAATCGTGGCGTTATCGGCCGCCAATACGGCCTTACCGCCGGAAACGCTCACTGCCAGCCCGCCGATCTCGTATTCGCCGTCCGGCATACCTGCCGCGCGCATCGAATCGCTTATCAGGCATATGCGCCCCTCCCCGAATAAACGGAACGCGGCGCGCACTGTCGCAGGGTGCAAATGCAAACCATCGCTTATTATCTCCACAAAAGCGGCCTTATCGGCAGCCGCTCCCACGACGCCCGGTTCGCGATGGGTAAACGCCGTCATGCCGTTAAATAAATGGGTCACATGAGACGCCCCGTTATCGAACGCCGACGCGGCCACATCGTAGTCCGCTTCTGTATGCGCGAGCGATACCGCGCATTTTTTACAGGCCGCTTTGATCAGTTCCGCCGCGCCGGGGAGTTCCGGCGCAATATCGATCAGCCTTATGTACCCTTCGGAAATATCGATAATTCGCTTAAAAAATCCCTGATCCGGAAGAGCAAGGTAATCCGGGTTTTGGGCGCCGCGCTTGTTTTCGCACAAAAACGGGCCTTCAAGATTGAGACCGCGTAAAACGGCGCCATATCCAGTCTTATCAAAATAAGGGAGCGCGGCGCGCACTGTCGCAGCGATAACGGATTCCGGATATGACGTAGTTGCAAAAACAACGCTTGTGACGCCCAGGCTGCCATAATAATATAGCATCGCCTCGATGCCTGCAGGGGCGGCGTCGCATACGTCATGACCCATGGCGCCGTGCGTATGTATATCTACAAATCCGGGCAAAACGTAATCGCCGCCGGCGTCGATTACCTCATCATCCACGGCAGGCCTTCCCGGAGCTTCCGCAATCGTTTCATTTTTGATAAAGACGTCCCGTGCGGAAAACGCGCAGTCTGCGCCAAAAACAAGGCCGTTCTTAATAACCATACTTACATCACCCTCAACTGAAAAACTGCCTGATCGCCTCAGCAACGCCGTCCTCCTGCACGCTGCCGGTAACATGGCCGGCTAATTCCCGGATGTGCGGGGGCGCGTTGGCCATCGCTACACTCAAGCCGGCCGCGGCCATCAGACCTCTGTCATTCTCACTGTCTCCCACAGCAACAAGCTCTTCAAAACTGATACCGAGCCGCGAAATGACCCATGCGACGCCATGCCGCTTGTCGGCGTCGCGCGGGCTGACGTCATACGCTTCGGGATAAGTCTCCATCAGCTTTATCGACGGGCATAGGCCGGCCAGCTCCGAGCCGAGCCCGCCTGACATCTTTATGATATATGCGCCGAAAGGCAAGCTTTGCAGATGGCGGCTGTAGTCGCCGCCGTCGCGCAAATAAGGTACCGGCCCTGTATGGGAAGTGTAGTAAGCGACATACTCCTTATAATTACTGTAAACATAATAGGCGTCTTCAAAAGTGAACGTCAGCGGCAGCGCATGTCGCGCCGTAAAAGCGGCGATGCTGTCCACGTCAGTAATTGTGAAACGCCGTTCAAACATAATACTGCCGGCAGCGTCTAAAACCAGAGCGCCATTCGCGCAGACACGCCAGTCCGGCATGAAATCGGTTCCCAGAATATCTCCTGTGCTGGCAAATCCTGACCTGCCGGTCGCAAGGATAACGACGACGCCCCGCGCCTGCAGATCCTTGAGCGCCGCCGTCGTTACAGCCGATATCTTTTTTTGCGCCGCGCAAACGA
>Ga0082212_10003333_pt1 | contig 22882 bp, 12 predicted proteins | sample TergutNt197P3_FD_71548 | JGI IMG/M metagenome (GOLD analysis project Ga0082212, IMG submission 71548) | Neocapritermes taracua P3 segment gut microbial communities from Petit-Saut dam, French Guiana - Nt197 P3 | ecosystem: Host-associated > Arthropoda: Insects > Digestive system > Gut ...
TACCGTCGACGAAGCTATTCTTATGGTTTGTTAACGTACTCGAAAAATCAATCCGCTCGGTACGCACCGGAGCGGTAGTTCAAATTGTGAGAATAGTGTAACGGCTTTTCGGGCGATTGCAAGAGGGGTTAAATCTTCGTGCAGTCCGTCGACAAGTTTCAGAACGGTAGGTTGCCGACCGCTGGGCGGCAACGTGCGGTACTCCGCACTCGAGTCTGACGTGTTCGCCTCCAGTCGGCTATCGCCGACGCAATCGCCCGGCGGTCGATTGCCTACCTTGCTTACACAAGTTAACAACTTGTCGACGGACTGAATCGTCCGGCGACTGGCAACCTATCTCTGTTGACTACTTGTTAGCAGCGTGTCACTCACTTCCGATTCGCCGGCGGTAAATTGAATTTCAATGGAAACCGCCCGAAGGGGTAACTCCGAAAAGTCCGACCGGTTCAACTTAACCAAATCCTTCATCGTGCAGAGAATCAAATCGGTGCCGAGTTCCTTTGCCGCTTGCGTCAACTTCTCCGCATCGGCAACCGTGTATCGGTAATGATCGGGAAACGGAATCAACTTCGCAATCCGAATGCCGCATTGTTCTAGCGTTTTGCGAAACGCCGCCGGATTGCCGATCCCGCAAAATGCCAATGCGGATTGACCACGCACGGATTCGAGCGGTTCGGCATCCGAAGATTCCAGCGAAATCAACGAGGTCGGCACATGAACCGTCTCGCCCCAAACGATGTTCGGTTGAATCGCCAAAACCTGCTGCCGGATTTTCTGACGTTCCGTTTTGTTTATTAAATCTGACCGGGTCAATAGCGCAATATCTGCCCGGCGTAAATTTTTCAGAGGTTCGCGAAGGGTACCGCGGGGAAAAACGTGTCCGAAACCAAACGGAGCGGTGGCATCGAGGAGTACCAAATCAATGTTCCGTTCGACCCGACGATGCTGGAACGCATCGTCTAAAATAATCAGATTGACCTGTTCGGTCTGTAACAACTTTTGAATTGCATCGGCACGATTCGTCTGTTGGATGTGGGGTATATTTGGAAATTTCTGGGACATTTCCTTGAATTCGTCGTTGCCTTTATTGGTGCCTTTTGCGTAACCTCGGCTGACCAAGCCGGGACGCAAGTTTTGTTCGATAAAAAACCGGCAGAGCCAAGCGACCATGGGGGACTTGCCGGTTCCGCCGAGCGTTAGATTGCCTACGGAGATAATCGGCACGTCGAACCGATGGCTCGGCAACACTTTTTTGTCATAGCAAAAATTTCGGACGGAAACGACAGAGCGGTAAGGCACTTCGAACAACCGGAGTCCGCCGCGTAGCATCGTTGCCGTAATACCCGTCTTTTGACCACTGACTAAATCGTAAAAGTGTTCCTGGATGCCCATTTATCTCTGATCGCAACAAAATCACGAACAAAACGTAATACACCGTTCGCTATCCTTTTCGTACCATCTCATAGGCTGGACAAAGTTATTGTATCTGATTTTGCCCGCTTTCACTCCCCCTCTCCTCTGAGGAAGAGAGGGATTTCTATTATGGTTTGCCCGGTTGCAATTACTTCCAGAGATTATCCTACGGTTTCTCGACCCTGATGTCGAATTTTGTTCGTCCCTTAACCTCACAGGTTAAACCGGAAGTGGCAACGTTAAGATACTTTCGGTCGATAGGGATTGGTTTATTAATAAAAGTCGGCGGTATGCCTTCTTGTCCAGAAGGAATGACTTCTTCCATGACGAACATAAAAGAGACCTTGTATGTTCCAGCAGGCATCCCTTTCAGTTCACCGGATTCCATTGTGTAGGTACCGTCCTTTTGAATCGTCCCTTTCGACATTTCGGCGGCAGATTCGAAGAGGACGGTGCCCTCGGTTAAGGGGGAACCGTCGGGAAATGTTACTTTTCCGCTTACGGTATGATTAGACCCACATCCAATCGAGAAGATGAGTAGGAACGAGGCGAGGGTTATGATGCAAAACGGGTAATGTCAAGGGAAAAAACGCTTTTTTGAATTTTCCATAATACACGGCGGCTTACATTCCTTTATAGGGTGCGTGTCTGCATAACCCTATCGCAAAATAACATCTCGCCCAAAAGAGGTTGGAATCGATACAGGCTTTTCGTTACTCCACTGCGTGGGGATCGGCTCTACTCGGCGATCATAGACTGACGTTCCATAAATAGGAAGCGGCTTTGCACTCACCGATGCAACCGGAATTACCGGCGACACCGTCATTGGCTCTCTTTGTGTAGGTTCTCTTTCGGCGATTTTTGGTAATGTCTGAACATCGCTACCGACCCATTTGACCCAACTCACCTGTAATTCGCCGAGATTTTGAATGCTGTAATGTTCTAGTAGTGCCGATTGCCAGTTGCCTTCTTGCATCGCAGACCCCGCAAACCGTACCAGTCGGCAATGTGCATTATCGTCGAATTGCTGTCCCCATTCCAAAAGATATTCCACCAACGAAAAACCCTGTGCATAGAAAGGTATCGGGTCGTCAGGGTATTCCTTCATTGCTACCATTCGGTTGAGCGGAAAGCACCGCTGGACATTTGATTGCAGATAATGGCGAAGCATTCGCCGGTAATTTGCCTTTTCACTGTGGTGTTCGACAGATGTTGCCATTCCTTCGTCGAGCCAACGGGGAATCGGTACTCGGAAGTGGGAAGCCAGTATCATGTGCGTGATTTCGTGCGGCAAGACGGAGTCCAATATCCTCTCGTGTGAACCTTGGATTTCCATTTCCCAATCGAAGACTTCTCCGTTTTCAAAGACAAACGATGTTTTTCCGCCGGCACCTAAATCGTTTCCGACGTGAATTTTGATGGGGCACTTTGCCGACCAATCGGGCAAAGGCTCACCCAGCCAAAGGACTGCCAAATCCTTGCGGCACTGTTCCGCCGTTTCGGCGAATTGCCGGGCAGATTCGGCACTCGGAGCGTCCACCGCAAAATTAGCCGTTTCGTAGTTTGCGCCTGTTGTAAATAGGAGCAGGGGCAATAATGCCCCAATACGCCATAAAGTATGAGCATCCATGCTCGCGATCGTTTGTTTGATCTGTTGGAACAATCCTTCGCCCAACGGAGGCGTAGTGTACAGGAATTTTCGATTCGAGTAAAGAGCAATTTTTCAGAATTTTTTCGCCCGGAATACTGGCTCAATATCAACATCTCAAAACGGTTTTGAAAGCGACCGATGACGAGTCCAAGAGGGACGAAACAAGGATGCAAACGTTAATCCCATGATAATGACACCAATGAAGCTTTCCGGTACAAACGTCCAAAGCAAAACGCCGATGGTCATTCCCCAAAAATACGGAAATTGTAGCCATAGTTCCATGAGATGAACCCAACGTACCGATAAGAGCACAAAAATCGGAAGCAACACAGTAAGACTGATCCCAAGCCAAACGTGATCTGCAAACCAGTCTGCCCACCTTTTCTCTTCCGGTATCGACTTAAAATAAATAGTCCTAATCATTCCTTCTTCTGCACCGAAGAGATACTGCATTTCGTCTGAAATCCGTCCCTGCCAATAGACATGTGAATTTAAAATCGGTACCGATTGTTGGGGGATTGCCTCTGTTGCGGCTCCAAATTTTTCTTGCACGCTCTGTTCTTTATTGTCTCTCAACGCTTTTGGGGTACTTATTCCCATTGTTTCCCAAAATGAGCGGATGGTACCTGTCGCCTCTGTTCTTTCCACATTGGGATTAAGAGAGCGCATAATCAACTGTGGCTTGACATTTTGTGACGGCAAGCGAGAAAATTGAAAATCAACTTTATCCGCTACGGTATTCCATTCTTCCGACCAATGTAAAAACCAACGTTGTGTTTCTTCCTGTCTAGACGAGACAGGAAGCGTACGTAACAGGTGGATCAAATTATTTTCCCGAATGAGACTGACACCAACCGACGAAAGGACCGCATCCATTCCCGATAAGGGCGCATGCCGTTCCAAATCGTTCGTGATATTTCCATCTGAAACGAACTCGATGTTCAATGTCGGTACATTTCCTTCAAATGCCACCATCCAGAGCATTTCTTGAACAGTGACTCCTTCCAATACGGGAAATTGAATCGCCGAGGCAATTTGCTCCCGTTTCCACATTTTGAGCGGCTGCGGAAGCGAGGCGCGAAATAACATATTGAACCGCTGTGGATAATCACTTGTGCCGATGTGAATCCGCCATCGATGTTGTTCGTCAAGCCGGGTACGGTCTAAAATTGTCCCAGAAGAGGAAATTTGAATCGGTTCATATTCCGGTGGCATTCGCAGAACGAAACTGTCTTGTCCCTGATTTCGCAAATCAACAGTAATCGCCCCAAACACCGTTCCATCCCGCATGATCAAAAAGCCAGCATCATAGAATAGAGCAGTTAGCCTTGATTCGGCTTGACTAACAGCTGCAGAAAAATTGATATCTGTTGCTCGGAACAGCAAACGTTGTGCATCGATGTTCTGTTCTTCGATTGCCTCCAATCGGTTCAAGTCCCAGCGGATGATTTCATCCTTCTGTCTGCGCGGCAAATCAACAAAAATTTCCGATTCAAATTGATCCGCACCACCGGCAAGAGGAAAAACACTTGGAAGCGAAGCCGTTCTCGATGTGTTCAGTGAGACGGTAATTTTGATATTTTTCTCCCCCCGCATCGGCTCGCTGGGGGACAGCACCAATATCTGTTGTCCGCCGGATTGTTCGATCGACCAACGGGTGTAAGGTTCCACCGATTGAATGAATCCGCAACGTTCATCCCATTGAAAGGCGAGTTGCTTTATATCTCCACCGGTGATATTGCCGGTGAAATCAAGTGTCATAGACCAGCGTCCATCGGAATCGACATCCAATGACAAGTTTGTTTTGTTCTGAACTGTTGGACGATTGGGAGAAAGCACAAATTGCGGCGGTTCGGCTTTTACTTCGGTTTCCGGCAAGACAGATTCGATCAATTTCACTTTTTGCCAAGTACCTATCGGAGTGGACTGTGAAAACGATGCAGGGACGGTGGGGAGCGCACTTGACTTTGACCAATCACTCTGTTCGGGTGATGAAAGGGATACAATGACCGCCGATGTCCTGAAAAAGTTAAGAGAATGATCGGTTACAAGAACCTCGTCAAATGTCAACACCGGAACAGGAGATTGCTCTGGTATCTCTGTTGTATCAAAAAAACCTTGCACGGTAACGGTATATTTTTCGGTAACAGGTTCTTTGAAAAAAATAAGATATTGTTCTGGAGTAATTTGTCGGTATCGAGACTCAACAAGTACATTTCGGGCATTCCGCACTTCGACAGACTCGATTTGTATCGGACGGTCTGTTGAAAAATGCTGCCTGAAAATCTGAAAGTCCGTGGTAAACTCGCCGATGGCATGAATCTTTATTTCGTTGGTATCGAATTGAACCGACTGCGTAACCGTCGCACTAGAAACCGGTTTTTTGGACCGTATATGTAGCGTCCAAGTCGGTTCCGTCTTGGTGAGATCATACTCGGCATCGGGACGTTCCTTGGAAGTATCGTTCCGTCTCAAGAGCATATCCGCAAAATCAAAAAGCGGATTATTTCCCAAAAGTGGAGTGGCGAAATCTGAAATCCCTTGCCACCCCGGCATGAAACCGCTACTGCGCCCTTCTGTTGGAAGATCGACATCAAGGGTCGGATCGGCAAAAACTGCAAGCATTGACTTCGTTATTCGTGATTGCGTCACTTTGAATTCAGGAAGACGAAGATTCCCAATACCATTACTGATGGTGTTAATATCACGGAGAACAAAATCGGCACGTAAAGTCAACGTCCCAGATGGAATCGGCGACGGAAAGTTAATCGTCCATACGTCGTATGGTGAATCCACAGAGTTACCAAAAGACCGCACCTCTGTATTAGTTTCTGACAACGGCACAATCGGATTTTCAATCCACGTAAACTGTCCCGAACGTTTCCACCGCGGATCAGTGAAAATAGTCAAGTGTTGGTTTTTCCCCCCTTCGATACGAAATCGGTACAGTACTTTCAGTTCGATTTGCGTCGGTTTTGCTTCAATCCGAAAAAATTGTTCGACTTCATTCACTAATGCACCGCCTCGGCTCGGGTCATCAAGCCACAAGAGCGACAATTGTTCGGTGGCTCCCAATTCTGCCACTACCACCGGCGACAATACGGTGTTTGCCGCAACAGATCCTAGTGCGTCAGGAACACTTACTGGCGAAATATCCGGCGGAACGTTAAGTCGTAGCGTCGAATGGGGAACCTTTGGAATTGCAAAGGCGATTTGACTCGTTTCACCATCGTTTCGCGGCATGACCTGAGGGGACAAAGCAATTTCCAATGTATGTTTACCCGGTGTTTCATTTTCGATTGCAAACGATATACTGTTTTTTGATTCATCTTCCCAAATCGGCTGAATCGGTCGGGCATCCCAATAGAACCGTCCTTGTACGGCGGGCAAATCCGGCAGTGTAATCATAACACTGGGCGAATGAAGATAAATATCATAAATGGCTTTGAAATCGCCGGAACACTCGAGAAACCCTGACGTTCCGCGAACCAGCGAACCTTGATAACTTGCTTTGATAATGTTCCATCCTTGTGAACTGACAGATGTTTCGGCTTTGATGCTGTTATCCAGCAGGTTGAGAAATTTCATCGGCACCATCACTTTTTCTTCATCCGAATCTGTCGGGTAAAAAACCCTATACGGTTCTTTTGGAGAAGAATCTAGAACGTGCATCGGTGAAGTTTGTGCGGCAACAGAAGCAGACAATCCCGTGAGCAACACGAAAAACAATAGAGAACGCAGTGTTAACGGACGGGGAACAAACGAAACCGAGCATTCAGTTGAATCATCCAGTAAAGGGCTTTCCGACGGTATATCAATCGCGGTGAATTGAGTACGAATCCAAACAAATGCAAACGAAACGAGAATACCGAGAAAAGCACCGCTGGGAATACCGATGTAACACAGTGGGACTGCCCGGGCAATCAATTCAAAAAGGATCAACAGAAAAAACAACATAATCGGCGAAGAAAATGGTTTTCGACAGGATATTAGCACAACGGTCAAAAAAGCGATCCACTGCAACGCCGCAAACTTTTGACGATGTGCAATGTAAAGCGGTTGTTCCATATTAATCGGCAATTCGTAAGCGTTCCAATCCGCTGTTAACGCTGTTCCTTGCATCATTTGTGCGGAGACCGACCAGGGAATTGATGAAAGAGTCGTTTCCGACAACCAACGTGCGGCGGGAAGCCACTCCGGTGACGTGTCGTCCAAAAAATCAAAAGGCACCGCCCGAACGCAGAGTCCTGCCGGTGCCGGTTGAAATTGCCAATTGAGCGAAAGCGTCATCGGAGTCGTAAACGCAAAGCGGTACTCCTTAATGCTGTCAGGACGAGTTTGGACACCAATCAAAAGCACCAGTCCCGATTGCTCAAAGAGTTCTTCCCGAATGTTGTCGGCGTGAATCGAACCGATGTTCTCAATCGGTGTTGCCGGAGTGATTCCGAGAAACGTCAACGCTTGCTTGTCGATAAGGAGTTTTGTGTCAACCTGCTGTTTCATTCCGGTCAATCGAAACCGAACAGTGGACAAGACCGTTTCATTTTCGATCAATTCCCCCCAAGTCGAGATGCTGCCGCTTTGCAATACAGTGGCAACTTCCTCGAAGAAGTGTCGAGCGGCAGTTTCGGCTTCCGTCCGCCGCTCTCTTCCGTACAATGCTTTGTCCCACTCCGCCCAAAGGAATGAGCGGTAAGTCCCTGCCAACAGGTAATCCAGTGCCTTTGATGGAGAACGACGTTGCGTTGCCGTTGGTGCAACATCGGCAGCGGCGTGCCGCAGCGTCACGTCGAACTCCGGCGGAAACCATGAAATCCAACTGCCGGAAAGAATCGGAACATCCACCGACGGATAGTGCGGACGCAACTTACGCTGCTGAACCAGCGGGATGTCCTGATGTGTGTATTCGACAGAAATCGAAACGAACCGCTGACCGACCGGCAAAGCGATGCCGATGGTGTGCTTATCTCCGTTGGACTGCCAGGAAATCTGCTGCGAATCCAACCAAACGGCTGTCACGTTCGTTGTGTCGATTCCTCGCGGAAGAGTGATGTGCAAAACATCTTTTCCATGATTTTCAACGAGAAACAACGCCCTATCCCGGACAATGCCTTCCGATTCGTACTGCGAATTCAAACGAAGCGACCACACCCAGGCGGTATCGGCTTGTTCGTCCGGCGTTCGTTTTTGCAACAACAAGGGAACATGCTGCGAATGGAGCAGTTCTTCTTGCGGTTCGTAGCGAAACGCTGCCCTGATAGATTGATAACTATTCCAAGAAGGAGGAGCAAGCGGAATCGAATCAAGCCGTGTACTGATTATTCGATAATCAAATTGTTGCGGCGATTCGATGGTCAGTTCCCCTTTCTGTGCGGAGGCAAACGGAATCGAAACGAGAGGAATCGCCATCGAATCGGCAAGCGGAATCGAGGATGTTGCCAAAAGGGCAAACGGTGCCGTTTGTGATTCCTCGAATTGAATTTCCCAAATTTCACCATGTTCTGCCGCTTCGCTCCAACTTTGTTGTTCGGAGGCGGGGAGTAATCCTTTCCATTCGTCCGTCGGCATTTTTCGGACACCTATCGGTCGGTATGAATCGGAAGTACCGTTCAACGCCCAGTCCCAAATATCCGTCGGTTCTTCGTTGCCGAACGGAGTAAAATGGACGAAAATGCGGCGAATCGACGACTCATTCGGCGTGCAGTCAATCCGAAACTTGGCAGTCAGTTCCTCATCATCGACGTAGATGTTCCCTGAAATATCCGCCGTGTAGTTGGGACGCATCCGCTCCAATTCAAAACGAACATCTCGTGATCGGGAATCCAACGGATAAACATCTCCTAACAATTCCAGATTGTTATCGCCGATGATGAACGTGGTCGGAATGATAAAAGTCGAAGCATTGACATTGGATTTGAGAGAAGCCGTTGTTAAATCCGGTTGAACTGCAAGAGAGTGCTGCTCTCCATGCCGCCGAGGCAATGCAAGCGGCGACAACTCCAACAACCGAAATTGAGACTGCGACGGATTGAGATACCGGCAAGTTAACTGTAACGTAACCGGACTTTGAGCCAGAAGCGGACGATTCAACTGTACGGAAAGTATCTGATTGTCTAACACATTCCATGAAAGAACAATATCGCCTTCGGCAGAAAGTGCGCCCGGCGGTTGATAAGAGGAAACGGAATTCACCACCCAATGCTCCGAAACGGGAAAATTCAGAGTGAACCGGTCTCCTTCCGTAACACTACAATCGAGCAAAACGGTGCTTTGAATTTCGTTGTCGCTCCACTCAATCTGCGTCGCACTGTTCACCGAAATCTGCGGTATCGAATAAATCGTTTCGAGTTCGATTTGTGCATCGTCCTGAAAAAATTGATACACGTTGACTTCTCGATCCGACCAGGAAAATTCTGAACGAGTCGGAACCTGCACGGCATGGGAAACTGTAAGATGACGTGTACGAAGCGGAGGCATCACTCGCACGGCACAACGCGTTGCCATCCAGAAGACATCCGGCGACGTAACCCGCACTCGGGGAAGGAGCCAGCGTTGATTTTCCAAAAACGGTCCCAGCGACCGGACGGTAAGCGTTTGTGGTTCCCCATCGGCAAACGGCGAAAGGTCAACACGTACTTCCGTAACATCGGGCGAAGTTGGCGAAATCGTTTTTGCCCACGCCGCCGGTTGGTTGCCGTAGAGCACTTCGACGAGACGGAGCGGCGTTTCCAATTCCAAAATCAATTCCTTCGGTCGCTCATCGGTTTTGTCGAAAAAAACTTGCAACAACGCTTCCAATCCTTTCGGTTCAATATGATACGTCATCATTTGATGGATAGCAGATTTTTGCTTGACCGACATCAATGTTTTGTCTTCCGTAACCGCCAGCGTCGTGTTGGAGTGGTGTCCCAGCAGTACTCGCCACGTCCGAAATCCGGCGTTGGTCTCCTTTTTTTCGATTGGCGAGACCAGCCCGGCGGAAGCGGTCAACGTCTGCGACTCCGGCACATCAAGTTGCAGTTCAATGTTCATACAAGGGGGAAGGGCAATGTCGAAAACGGTGCCGCTACGATTATCCCGCCGACTTTGCAGCGACCAACGAAATTGGAGATGCTCGTAAGTATTCGAATCGGTTGCCGAAGGAACCAGCAACCGATTTTTGCCGTCCGCTCCGCAAAAGAGAAGCGCTTCGCTCTCTTCCGACCAACGCAATGAGTTAACCGCCAACGACAGCGGATTGAGTGGAATCGAATCGTTTCCTTCGGAATGTGGAGACAGCGTGAAGGAACCCTGTCCTGAGACGAGTTGCCGACCTTCGAGTTTTGCCTTCAATACAATTTGGGACAGGTACGGTTGTTCATCACTTTGCTTATCCGAATTTTGTTCTAATCGTTCGATCCATGATTCAAACAGTTGTCGGGAAAAAGGGACCGAAGGTTCCAACGTCAGGGCGTTGATTTCTCCTTCGGGTACGTACATTTTGCGCCATTCGACGACGTTCGCGTCCTCCGCAAAGAGGGATGCCGAAAATAGTAAGGTTAAGAAGAGTATGTGTAAAATAATTCTCCATCGGCAATAAAACGTCCCTTTGCGTTCTTTGCGAATTCTCCGCGTCCTTTGCGGTAAAATTTGAACCGCAAAGGACGCAAAGTTAACGCAAAGGGCGCAAAGATTGATTGCACTGGACAGTGCAAACAACGAACCGATTGGACACTCTTTTTTTTTCATGATTATTCATTATTGACGACCGGCGGTTCGAAGGTATCTCTGTTGGACGATTCGTCCATCACGACTTCGTGAACCGTCTGCGACACCGGCACCGGCGATAGGTACGGTTGAGACATCTCTTCAAACGTTGGAAACGTCGGCGGAATCCACTGTCGCTGACGATGGAATATCCGATAAATATAACCGGCACCCAATGCCAAAAATACTCCGAACACTGCCGCTTGAAGCATCAACAATGCAAACGGCGGTTGATAAAATAAAACGGCAGCCAGCATAATTCCGAGTCCGAAAAGCGAACCGGCATATCGGGACTGCGGAACGTAAATGAGTACCAAACCCACGAGCAAGGCAATACTGCTCGAACAAAGCACGATCAGCGAACGATTCACCACGTAAAGCGTCACATGTTCCGGCGGTTGAAGATGACTGAATACATATTGACTCGCACCGGAAACCGAAGGTCCAGGTGTTTTGGAATCGGAAACAAAACCAATATCGCTCTTTTGGATTGAAGGAATCCGCCACCAAAACAGTCCGTTCCAAGCCCAAGTGTATTCAAGCGTCCAACCTTCGGGACAACTAATGATGTGTTTGTGCCGCTGGAGAAGGACTTGCCAAACCTGAGAGGGTACAGAGACTTCCTTTGCAAAGGCAGGCAGACTGATCGGCACTTTGATACCGGTCATTTCAAAAGGATAACCATAATCCACGACCACCTCGACCGGTCGGTTTTGCTGTTCCGGCAAAATCGGAAGGGTCAACGTTCCCGTCGAAGAAATGTTCGGCACGACCTGCTGTTCGTCGATGCGGACAATCACACGAGATTCCCGCGCCGCATCAGGCGGAAGTTGAAGCGTGACGGAATCGTTCGGACTCTTCAACAGATAGGTCGCTTGATCTCGGCGGTATTTGCCAGTGAGCCAAGTTTGAAGCCAAGCACGTTCCACCACAGTAGTTCCCATACCACGTTGTTCGGAAGCCGAAATGGACAAGGCAATTCGCGTCGGCGAAGGAGATTGTGCTGACCAAAATGTTTTTGCCGACTCCGCAGTGGGGCGGCGTGACTCCCGCAACGACTCCCAAAGCAGTTTCGATTCGTCTTGCAATTCCACCGTATAACCCGGCGGTGTAAAACAATGGACACGGTGATCCGTAACGGGAATCTCGACCGGATAAACAAAGGAGAGCGGCAATCGGGCTGTGCTTTCCGTGGCAACGGCGAGCGGTGCGTGAGAATAATGAAACACCAACTGAAACTGGTATCTCGGTTCAGGAAGTTGCACCGACTTGAGAACCCAATTTGTCGGAACGTTGTCTTGCAAATCGGAAATCGTGTCCCGAATATCCAATGTATTGTTTTCCCATCGGACTTGTACGCGTCCTTCCAATGCTTTCGGCAGCAAAAAGGAGAGCCGCTCCACCGGCACGTATGCCGCATCGTAAAGCACGGTTTGTTTCACCTGATTGGTCTCCTCGAACAGATGTACTTCCGTTTGTATGGTCGCACTGACTTTCCGTTGCTGATAAATCAGATCGGCAACGAATACCGCGCCGGTTGGTTCCGTTCGATAGAAGAGCGGGTCTTGCCGTAACTCTGGAAGTTCAACACGAAGTGCCCCCGTCGGACGAGACCGGCGAGTTAAGCCGGTGATACGTTGTTCGGCAGTTGTCGAAGACGATTCATCTATCGGTTCAATGACCACATCATTATCGGAGGTAATCGTTACCGTTGCCGGTTCACTCCAATCGACCAGCGGTTCCGGCATCGGAAGAACGATTCGATGTACCGGTTCGTCATCAGATGTGATGAGCCGATACGCACGAAATTCCACTTCGATGGGACCATCAGACCGACTGCGCAGCGGAATGCTCAACAAACCGGTATTATTATCGACCCATTGAACAGCGGTGGTATCGACAATGCCTGAAGTTGCAAAGTTATAATGCCATTGCGAATCGGAAAGTCGCAGGAACAATGTATCCGTTTTGGTTCCGCTGACCGTGTAGGTCAACCGGGCATGCATGGATATCGTTCCCTTACTGATGTGAAAGTCGTAATTTGGTTTGACATTGATTCGACTTTGCGGAGCCGCCGCTCGTACTCGGAGCCGAAACGGTTGCGACGTAAACTCGAATCTCGCATCGTTAGCGGACGACACGGTTGGCGTAACGGCATTGGGATTCGCTCCTTCGGCGCGGCGAATCACTCCGCGAATCGGTTCGCAGTGAGGTTTCATGTCCGAAGGAAAAACCGACACGGTAAGAAAACCGGTCTGACTTTCGGCACCGAGAACTTCAAAACCGGCGAGTTCTCGCTCGGCATCGGGATTTCCCTCTTCAAATTGCTGAATGACTTTCAAGTGCAACGACACGGGACCTGTCGTTTTCTTCTGTAATCGTATGGTAACAATCGACTCGTCGTCCACATCTCCAACGGAATAGTCACTGGCGGCTGCGTATTTGTCGGTGATTTCCCGGTCAAGGATACTGCCTTGCGGAAGACGAACTTGTAATTGATCGAAACTGCTGGTCGCACTATTGACCGGCAGTACCGCATCATAGATGACGGCGGCGGTGGGAATATCGAGCCGGATATCCATGGACGCTTCTTCGACGAGCAATACCGGTCGGTCTTCGACAATTTCGACTTTCTTTTTTCCCCAAGAGATTTCGGTATCGCCGCGAAGTCCCTGTATTTGCAGCACGGTCGATTGCCGCTCGGCATTTTCCTGTTTGTCGAAGACTATTCCGCGTGAGACCGTTTCGATGATGTTGGTCATCGGTACTTCGAGTAACAGTTGCGACATGTTGGACTGCGGAAAGGTGAGTGCGAGTCGGTTTTCTCCTCCGCCGTTCTGGATAAGGGGGAACCAAAACAACAAAGAAAGGGTGTGCCGCTGATTCATTTCCGGCTTTTCCGGTTTATCCGACTCGTCCGATTCCGTTGTTATCAGTTGCGTTTTCGGAACGATAACGGCAACGAAATGTTGCTCTTTGGGATCCGTGGTGAGCGTAGCGGAACCGGGACCGGTGTAGTGGAACGTGGACTTATTGGTCTGCTCTTTGCCGGGCTGAATACCTTCCCGAAAGCCGAGAGGAACCTGTACGGTTTGATAGGTAGAGGTTTGAATTTCGATTTGTGCCTCCACTTCGACGTAGTTGTTGATGACCGTCCCGGTTGCGGAGACGCTACGGAGGATGAATGTCGGGACTGGATTTTGTTGTTCGCTCAGAACCCATCGGGAAAATACATCGAGATCGGTAAACAACCAATCGCCGGTAAAGAAAATTTGTTTTCCTTCTTGATCGATCAGATATTTGACTTCGACGGGAGCCTTTCGTATGACGACGGGCGGGGGCGTATCTTGAGCCGAAACGTTGACCGAGCAGAGGCAAACGCTGATTCCGAGCAGACATAACGTTATCAGTCGGATCATTGTTGATTTCGTAAGATAGGGGGGTTTCCCTATTATAATCGAAGGAAAGCGATAGATAAAGTAGGAAAAGTGCAAAAACTTTACCGATTACGTCATCGGCGGGCGGTAAAGGCGATATATTCGATGCAATGCGATGGCGGGTTGCAGATTATCGACAAAAATCGCTATGACATCGGCGAGAGATTCGGATTAGTGCCTATAAAAAAGTGGAATTGCCAAAACCGTCGAAGATGCCGGCGGAAAAATGGCGAACGGCGACCCTAATGCAGACGAAAATTTCGAGACCGTCAAATTGCCGAACGCGAAAAAACTGAAAGAAGTCCAAATGCACAAAGCAATGATTGCTTGCGTCGCCGGGCATCGTTGCGGTGGACACCGCTTCGGTAAAAATGGCACAGCAGTTTACGAACATTGCAGTTGAAGCCGTCGGGCATATCAAGCACGGTCAGGAACACGGTTTGGGAGCGATGGATATTGACAAACTCAACGTTCGTCGGGTGAGAGTCTAATGTGTTTTGCGGTTTTCGTTTGTTAATCGAGTCCAAGACGTTTGAGTAGCCAATAGGTAAAATAACCAACGGCAACCAAACCGACTCCGAAAAGCGAATAGCCCATCAGTTGTAAATACGGATCAAAAGATTCTCCCGGTCCCCTGATAAAACCACTCACAAATTCCGAGTATTCCGACATTCCAAAGACACTGGCAATAACATTGAGCGGTAGAAAAATGACCGTCAAAATTGTCAACCACCTCATTTGCTGGTTCAAATTATTGTTGATAACACCTGTCCGAGCATCCATTAAACCGCCGAGAATGACCGAATAGATTTCCGCCTGTTTGTAACACTGCGCATTATCAACGCTCAAGTCTTCCAGCAATTCATTGTGTTCCGCCGTGAAGCCGATCTTTGCCGAGTAACCCCGCAACCGGTCAATCAACGTGTTGTTTGCCGAGATGGCACTCATGTAATACGTCATACTCTGATTTAACTTAAACAGATGGAGCAACTGTTTGTTATCCATCGTTGTTTGCAGTTTGACTTCCAATTCGTTGACGAGCATGTAGATCGTCCGAATGTGGCTCAGGAACTGCGAGACCGACCGGGCGAGCAGACGAACTAAGAGTTCAGGCAACCCACCGACGATGTTGGACATATCCTTACCGCGATCAAATATCGTCACGTCGTCACTCATGACGGCGATCAAATGATCCTCAAAAAGATAGATCCCCATAGAGGAAACGCGAAACAGAAAATTATCTTCTGCTGAATAGTGTTTAGGGCGTTTGAAAATGACGGCGACGTGGCTCGGTTCGAACTCGACGCGGGAGAGTTCGTCCGGGTCGAGCGCACTTGCCAGAGTGTGTTCGTCGAGACTCAATTCTCCGACAAGATACATACGTTCTGTTTCGTCGGGATCGATGAACACTTGAATTTTGGAGTTCGCGTCTTCGGTGGGGACAAGCCGACCGTCAACAATATCGTAATTTGTTCGCATGGGCGGTAGGGGAAAGCAACTGCGGGAAATTTTACCGAAAATGATATGAAATTCAATGCTACTGATGTACTCGGAAAAACATGAACAATGAGTACAATAAACAGGTGGAGCAACCCACTGGTCCAGTTTGCATTAAACATTCTCCGGTTCGGGAACAACAAATCCAGCCCGATACGACCGCTTCATCAATTTGTTCGCTGCCTCGCTTTCAGTAAACCGCTCGGCTACCGGATCAATTTTCAATACATCGCTGATCGAAAGCATCGTCTTATTCGTATCGACACCATTCAATTTCAAATGAGCAACGGTATCCTTGAAAATTCCATGCAGGGCGGCATTATTTCCGACCCGCTTTTCGATGTCCGTCACGGGGAGTTTGTTCTCCTCACCGGCGTAGAATGCAATTTCACCGAGATGGCACAGTGCTGCCGAAAGCGCACCGCATCGGGCATCCGCCTTGACCAGCGATTGATCGTTCTTCTCGACCGCATCAATGAAATCTTTGAAATTATTGCCAGCCCCGGTAAATCTTTTGATTTCCTTACCGGTCGCATCGTAAGCGGTGCATGTTCCCTCTTCTGCCGTCAGATAGCCGGCGGAACCATGAATGATCGTTCCGAAATCGACGTTGAGTGCCTTCGGCGATTCGAGCCCGCGACATTCCATCACGATCATTCTATCGCCGTAATCGAAGACGGAAACGTGCGTGTTCGGCGTGTCACCGGCATCAATATATTCGGGATCCTTCCGTTCAATGTCGTAACCGACGCGTCCGCCGTAAGCGAAAACACTGTTCGGAAAACGTTCCAAACCGAGGAACCAACGAGACATATCGTTGAAGTGCGGACCATTGTTTCCGATTTCGCCGTTGCCATATTTTCGTTGCCAATGCCAATCGTAGTGGAAGGTAGGACGTGTCGGCATATCATCGGGACAAGGACCACACCACAAGTTGTAGTCCACACTTGCCGGTATGGGATAGGCACCGAGTGCGCCGATGGACTTTCGCCGTTTGTAACAGATTCCGCGAGCAAGTTTGACTTCGCCGATTCCCCCTTCTTGTACGAACTTGACGGCTTCGGTTTGCGCTTTGTTAGAGCGGCGTTGCGTGCCGACTTGGCAAATTTTGCTGTATTTCTTTGCGGCGGCGGTGATTGCTTTTCCTTCGTGAATACTGCAACAGATCGGTTTTTCGAGGAAAACGTGTTTTCCTGCCTGCAATGCCCAAATGCCGCAGAGCGTATGCCAATGATTGACTGCCGCACAAGTTACGATGTCCAGTGCGCCATCGCCGAGGGCTTCACGCATGTCTCGGATTGCCTTCGGAGCGAAACCTTGTTTATCGGCAACTTTTTTGGCGACATCGGTTGCTCGTTTTTCGTCGGCATCGCAGACGTACAAGACGACCGTGCGTGGATCGCTGAGCATTTGATTGACGTGATCGTTGCCGCGTCCGCCGGTGCCCATGACCATAACACCGAGTTTATCGTTCGCTGATCCTTGTCCGAAAGCCGTTTGGGCAACGAAGGGTGCCGCTACGGCAACGGTTGCGGATTGCGCGAGAAAATTCCTGCGGGAAAGCGATGCGTGTTTCATTGCTTGTTTCTAAGGGTTTGCAAACGATGTTTGGCAATGTGCCAAAGACTGCTTGGCGATTGTACAATAAACGAACGGAAGGGTCAATGGTTGACCAGAATGAGGCAAACGACAAGGGGACTCTGAACCGGGTGCGTGTTGAGATACATTGCAAAAGAAAGCGAAACAGATAGAATAATCCGGTATCCCATGTCCTTTGATCTCACACATCCTTATTACCTGTTCTGGCTGATATTGATCGCCGTGTTAATTGTTGCGCACCGACGTTCCCTCGTCGATTTTTCCCGACGGCAACGCCGTATTTCCCTTGTCATTCGCACCATCATCTTTACATGCATTGTCTTTGCTCTTGCCGGTCTTACACTCATTCTGCCGACGAAGCAAACGATGGTCGTACTCCTCACCGACCAGAGCCGAAGCATCGACTCCGTCGCTACCGAACAGCGGGAGCAATTCGTCGAATTGTGTCGAAGTACGATTCCAGCAAACCGATTCGGCGGAGTGTTTCCTTTTGGCACTGCCGATGCGACCGACATTGCCGAAGCACTTAATCCGAGTCTCGCTGCCGTACCGCCAGGGTATGTTCCGTATCTGGTCATTCTCACCGACGGCAACGAAACGCACGGCGATGTGCTCACCGCCGCCGTTCGGAGCGGTGCAGTCGTTTCCACGGTGCCGCTGCCGAGTTCCAGCGACCCGGAAGTTCAGGTTGCCGACCTCAAAATGCCGCATACCGTTCGGCAAGGCGAACCGTTTTACATTGATGTCGTCATTCAAAGTAACGTCGAAACCGATGCAACGATTGTCCTTTACAAAAATCCCTACAAGTTGCTCGAAGAGACCAAACAACTTACCATCGGCGAAAACGTGTTTCGCTTTCGTCAAACGATGGACAATCAGCGGCAACAGGAATTTACCGTTACGGTAAGTGCCAAACAGGACACGATTTTGGACAACAACCGACTCAACGGTTTGGTCTTCGCCGACGGCAAGCCGCGAGTGCTGATTATCGACAGCGAGCCGAGAACGATTCGAGAATTGACATCGGCACTTCGGGAGCAGGAAATCACGGCGGAAGTCCGACCAGTAGAAGGAGTGCCGCGAACGCTCGAAGACCTCAACAATTTTGAAACCGTCGTGCTTTCCAATGTCCCGGCAACGGCAATGTCGAACAGCCAGATGAATCTCCTTCGGGCTTATGTCAGTGAACTCGGCGGCGGGTTGGTAATGCTCGGCAGCGAACAAACCTTCGGGCTTGGCGGATATTATAAAACGCCGATTGAAGAGGTCTTGCCGGTGCAGTGCGACTTCAAAAAGGAGCAGGAAAAGCCGTCGCTGGCAATGAGTCTCGTGATCGACCGCTCCGGCTCGATGGGGGGACAAAAGATGGAACTCGCCAAAGATGCTGCGAAAGCCGCCGTGGAACTCCTTACACCGCAAGACTTTGCGGCGGTCATTGCGTTCGACAACGAAAGTTACGTGATTGTTCCGATGCAGAGTACCGCCACGACTTCGGCAATTCTTTCGGCAATTTCCACGATTGAGGCGGCAGGCGGCACGAACATTTATCCCGCTCTTGCCGAAGCCTACGAACAACTGCGGCGCATTCCGGCACGATTGAAGCACGTTATTTTGCTGACCGATGGATACAGCGCACCGGGCGATTTTGAAGGAATCACTCGGCAGTTTGCCCGCGATCAAATGACCGTCTCGACGGTCGGTGTCGGCGAAGCGGACAACGCTCTGCTCAAAACGATTGCCGATGTCGGCAGAGGTCGGCACTATGCTTGCGAAGACCCGCAGGCAATTCCGCAGATTTTCGCCAAAGAGACGATGACCGCCAGCAAGTCGGCAATCAAGGAAACGCCGTTCATGCCGATTCAAATTACGGCAACGACGGTGTTGCGGCAAATTGACATGGACACCGCTCCGCCGTTGCTCGGTTATGTCATGACGAAGCCGAAACCGACGGCACAGTTCATTTTGGCAACGGAAACCGGCGATCCGTTGCTCTTGTGGTGGCGGTTCGGTTTGGGACAGACGGCGGCGTTTAGTTCCGATGCGAAGAGCCGATGGGGAGCGGAGTGGATCGGCTGGGAACATTATGGCAAGTTTTGGGCGCAGGTCATTCGGCACACGATGCGGCGGTCGGATCAACATGGTTCGACATTGGAACTTGAAACGTCTGCCGAAGGAATTCGGCTTACGTTGGATTCGATGGACGAGTTGAATGGATACGTCAACGAAGCGGTGGGATCGGCAACGTTGATTCATCCCGATTTGTCGAAGGAGGAGTGGACGCTCTTCCAAACCGCACCGGGCAGATACGAGGCAAATATCCCCCTCATGAGCGGCATACGCAAGTATGCCGGTGAGTCCTATCACTTACAAACCGAACTAAAACTCGGCGGAAAAACATTAGAAAATCAATCGCGCAGCATTATGACTCGCTATTCGGACGAGTTACGGATCAGACCGACGAATGAAACGTTGTTGCGTCAGTTAGCGGAGTTGACCGGCGGAGGTTACAACATAGCGGCAAGCGACGTTACCGATTGGCAAACGACACGTTTGGCAAGAAAAGCATTACCACTTTGGTCGTGGTTGTTGACATTGGCGGCAATGCTTTTCGTGTTCGATGTGCTGTTGCGGCGAGTGGAAATTTTTTGACGTTAACAAAGTCGCAATTGGGTGTGCATGAGATGTGCTAAATCGTCTTTCCCCAGGCAATGATTCCTCCTTTGCAGGCGGGAAAGCCGAGTGCTTCGACCGAAGCCATATCCGCCGACGAAAGATCGGAAATGATCCCTTCCTCGAAACACCGTATTGCCTCTTCGTACATCGGCACGAAAAGGTGTCGGACAATTTCCGCCTCTGAAACACTGTCGTCCTTTGATGCGAACTGCGGATCAGGAACGCCTTCCCCTTCCCACGAAGCCGACTGGTCATAAAACATAAATCCTTGTCCGGTCTTTCTTCCGAGTTTGCCATCGTCGATGAGGCGCAACAAAACCGGCGACTGCGGTGTGCGGTCGGGAAATGCCTTGTGCAATACCCAGCCCGCATGAAGAACGACATCGAGACCGATCTCGTCCATAATGCGGAACGGTCCCATTTTCATACCGAATTGCAAGGCGGCTCGTTCGATTCGTTCGAGATCAACTTTCTGTTCAAGCATCGTGAGTGCCGACGAAAGATACGGATTCAAAATTCGATTGACCAAAAAACCGGGAGCATCACCGACGATGATGAACCGTTTATCAATCCGCCCGGCATGCTCCTTCGCCGCTTCAAGCGTTGCCGATTCGGTTCGTTCACCGGCAATAATTTCGATCAGCGACCGCTGTCTGACCGGATGAAAAAAATGAAAACCGCTAAACCGGCGTTGCCAATCCGGTTGCAAATGTTGGGCAAGTGCAGAAATCGAAATCGTCGATGTATTGGAAAACAGGAGACAATCCGGTTTTCTGTCCATCGTTAGTTTTTGATACAACTTCTGTTTCGCTTTGAGTTTTTCAGTGATGGTTTCGATGACGATGGGACAGCCGACGGTGTCGTCGAGATTGCCGGTACACGTCAGGAGATCATTCGGCATCGGTACATCTTGTAGCCGCAGTTCATAGGCAATTCGTAGCGGGGCGGTTTGCAGAGCGGCTTCGACGGAATCGTACAAAACGATGGGCAATCCGCAGCGCAGATGAGCCGCTGCGATGGCGGTTCCCATCATTCCTGCACCTAGAATCGCCGTTGGAAAAGACATGTTACGCATTACATGGAAAGGTCTGTAATCAACTTCAGCAGCGGCAAAAACATAGCAATGACAAACGTTCCGATCACTGTACCGAGCAAGAATACCAAAGGAATAAAGAGCAACTTGCTGATTAAGTCATCACGGCGAACCTGCGAACGCTCTTTGCTCAACGCCAACTGGTCAAGCACCATCGGCGTATTGCCGGCACGCTCCGCACTGTGCAACAGCGATGCTTCCGGTTCGCTCACGAACCCTTCACGACAAACGGTATCAATCCAATCGCGTCCCTGTTCGACCGCCTGCTGGATTTTCCATCCCTTCGCCCGTAGATATTCCGACGGCACCGTCCATCGGTACATGTCCAAAATTGCCGGTATCGGAAAATGATGCCGAACACCGACGGAAAACAACCGCAGAAACTTTGCCGTATCCGTACTCCGAAAAAGGCGGCGAAGACCGATGGGACGAAAAACCACCACGTTCGTTTGCAAAACCATATACATAATGGCAAGTGCGGCGATCAAACAGACCAGCGGCACACAGAGATACCAATGATAGACAAACCACTGGGATACATTGATCACAACGAGTGTCAATGAAGGAAGTTGCGAGTCGAACTCTTCAAACATTTTCTCGAACTCTGGAATGATTTTGACGAGCATGAAGAATAGTATCGGAATCATCGAAAGGACCAGCATGCAAAGATAAACGATGCGGATGAGTGTGTTCGTTAAAATTGCCGTGAAATTTCTTTCGTCTTCGACAACGTTTTCGAGGGAACGAAGCGTTTCCGGGGCATTGCCGCCGAGTCGGAGCATTCCGGCAACGTCGTAGCGGAAGAGTCCCCAATTTTTATGGACGGCGAATTCGAGTGATTGCCCTGCATCGAGAGCGGCGGCGAATCGGTTTAGTCGGGCGGCATACCAGGGTAGGCAACCGGAGGCGTAAGCCCGAATGATGTCTTGCAGCGGCTTGCCGGTTTCGACGGCGGTCTGAACTAACAAGAGGAGCGTCCGTTGCCGCACTACATTGACGTTTGCCCAAAAATAAAGCAGGAAGGGCCAAAAAAAGTACACAAAACTGACCACGAGTTTGATGGTGCCGAAACACAATATCATCAGTACAAATCCGATGACGCTGCAAGTTTCCCAAGCCCTAGCCGGTGCGGCAAGGAGCATCGCAATCCAAGCGACACCGAATGCAAGAACGAAGATGCCGATGACTTTGAATGTGTTGGCAACATTTTCTCCGCCACGTTGGGCTCGAACTTCACGAAGGATCGACGAAGAGTCAAACGTATTTGTAGTCATGGCATTTGTTAACCTTGTCAGATGGTGCCTTATTTTAACCTTTTTCGTTTGAGAAAACAACCCGTGCGTGGAAATGTCAGTTGGCTGGATAGTGTGTTAATCTTTTGCTGGCAAGTACTGCGCAATCTTACGATTGCGGCTCTGTTGGGTTTTCGTTTGGTTTTGAAAAATGAAAATGAAATTCGGAAAACTGAAACCGCACGAAGTGAATGGAATTCTTTGACCCCATTTTCCAGCGTTTCCACTCGGACGCTTTTTTGTGTGCCGCCGACAATGGCAACTCTTGAGAGCCGGTGACTGTGTCGCCGCACTCGGAAAAAGGGTTTATGGTTGATGAAAGTACCACGAACTTTACGGCTCTGTGCTTGTCGCCGCGCCAAATTATTGTTTTCAGAACACCGGAGGTACAACGCACAAAACCTTACCCGATGCCTAGCCCCCAACAATTTACAAGGCACAAGGGGCTGTCCCTAGTCCATGCAATCGCAGATTCCGAATT
>Ga0082212_10003334_pt1 | contig 22878 bp, 23 predicted proteins | sample TergutNt197P3_FD_71548 | JGI IMG/M metagenome (GOLD analysis project Ga0082212, IMG submission 71548) | Neocapritermes taracua P3 segment gut microbial communities from Petit-Saut dam, French Guiana - Nt197 P3 | ecosystem: Host-associated > Arthropoda: Insects > Digestive system > Gut ...
ACTACCAACTACCAACTACCAACTACCAACTACCAACTCCCAACTACCAACTACCAACTACCAACTACCAACTACAAACTCCCCCCTACCAACTCCCCCCCTACCAACTACCAACTCCCAACTACCAACTACAAACTACAAACTACAAACTACAAACTACAAACTACAAACTCCCAACTACCAACTCCCCCCCTACCAACTACAAACTACCAACTACCAACTCCCCCCTACCAACTACAAACTACAAACTACAAACTCCCAACTACAAACTACAAACTACAAACTACCAACTACAAACTACAAACTACAAACTCCCCTAAAACTCCTCCTGTGTATCTCGCAGATTCCGTACTTTGCAATGCCTTCGTAGTGTGCCTTCGTTCCGTACCCTTTGTTGCAGTCGAAACCGTAATGCGGGTATTCCTCATGAAAGGAAACCATCATCCTGTCCCTTGTCACTTTTGCTATTATGGACGCCGCCGCGATGGAAACGCTCTTTTCGTCTCCCTTTATTATGCTTGTCTGTGGTATGCTGACATCCTTGAGGGCGACTGCGTCTATCAGCAGATGCTCAATTGCAGCGCCGCAGCTGGCTGAAAGGCGCTCCCCGGCTTCGCAAACCGCTTTTTTCATTGCCGACTTGGTGGCTTCCAGTATGTTCATCTCGTCGATGGCGAAATTGTCTTCAGCACCAATGCCCCATGCCAAAGCCTGCTCAATTATCAGGTCGAAAAGCTCTTCCCTTTTTCTGGCTGTGAGCTTCTTTGAGTCGTTGACCCCCTCCACGGAAAAACTTTCTGGCAGAACCACTGCCGCAGCGACTACAGGCCCTGCAAGCGGGCCCCTGCCGACCTCGTCTATTCCGGCAATGTAGCGGACGCCTCTTCTGAACAACTCATTCTCGTATTCCCTCACCACAAACCCCCTTCAAGCGTTATCTTCCCTATGGCGCCTGAGCGAAATTCATCCAGCAGAGCCCTGCTGGCCCGGTCATAGTCAATCCTCTTTCCGGGCAGGATAAACCCCCGCTTAAGCGCTATGCATTCCATGTTTTCAAGCGGCGCATCGTGCAGCCTGTCCAGCTTGTACCTTTCAACGAGCAAAGCCGGGCACTTTTCCTGCAAAACAGCCAACAGCTCCAAAGCCAACGTCTCCCTGTCTAAGATTTCGTCTTTTATCGAACCGCAAAACGCGAGGTGAAGCCCCGTTTCCCTGTCTTCAAATTTTGGCCACAGTATCCCGGGCGTGTCGAGCAATTGAATCCCGTCGCCCAAGTTCAGCCATTGCTTGCCCTTTGTGATTCCGGGGCGATCCCCGGTCATTGCGCTTTTTTTGCCTATCAACCTGTTGATCAGGGACGACTTGCCGACATTTGGAATGCCCACGATCATGAGGCGCAATGGTTTTTTCCTTGCCCGCCCGTTGTTTTTTTCTTCCTGCAGCTTGGAAAGCAGCTTCAAAAACTTCGGCACCCCGGTTCCGGCCACGCAATTCACGGGTATTGCAGCCGCTCCTGTTTTTTCAAGTGCCTTAATCCATTTTTCGTTTTCAACGTCGTCAGCAAGGTCGCTTTTGCACAGCGCAACAATTCGTTTTTTGTTCTTTAAAATATCGTCGATTACAGGGTTCCTGCTCGAAACCGGTATACGGGCGTCGATGACTTCAACGGCCACGTCGACAAGTTTTAGGTTTTCGCTGATGATTTCCCTAGTTTTTTTCATGTGCCCGGGGTACCAGTTTATGTTTTCGATCATTTCGTCACCGCCCTGCCGCGTTGCAAGTCCGCAAACTGCTAAAAGAAAAGGGAACGCTCACGTTCCCGGTAGGCTTTCTCAGCCTTTCGTCTTGATTTTTGCTGCCTTGCCTGTCCTCTGGCGCATGTAGTTGAGTTTTGCCCTTCTGACAGCACCTTTCCTTACGACTTCTATTTTGTCTATCTTTGGCGAATGCAGCGGGAACGTTTTTTCAACGCCAACCCCTGAAGCTATCCTTCTTACAGTGAAGGTCTCGTTGATCCCGCCATTCTGCCTCTTCAAGACAAACCCTTCAAATATCTGGATCCTTTCCCTGGAACCTTCTTTTATCTTGATGTGCACTTTCACCGTGTCGCCAACGTTGAACTTTGGTATGCCGCTTTTCATGTATTCATGCGTAACGGCAGTCATAATATCCATATGTTATTTCCTCCTTCCTCCCAAGACGTTCATGGCGCAATCTTGACGCGCAGCGGACCGCCCGTAATAACATTGAATATTTTAACACAAACTGCACCTCAATACAAGCATTTTATTCCTCAATTTTTTTCCCAACGTTTCCTCAATTTTTCCCTATTTTATCTCGTAATTTTACCTATTTTACCTAATTCATCCAAATCTTCTTGCAATTCTTCTGTGAAATGATATAATCTTTAGTAAGCAAGTCATATTTGAGGAGGAAGCATATGAGCCGGATTAGTGTGAAGGAGTTCGAAGAAAGGCTTGACCGCTGCTTTGTGGACTTCACTGTCACAGATTACAAGAATTACGTAAAAAGCAAGGCTGACCAGATTTCTCCCCACAACCGGGAGCTGTTTGTCGCAGAGCTTGAAAAAATGCGGAGGAACGAGGCTTCGCAGCGGAAAATAACAGAAGACGAAAAACCTGAACCGGGCTCTGACGAATACGTTGCGGCATGGTTGGAAAAGATAGAGGTTTTTCAGGAAATGTACGACGACCTAGCCAATCGCTATGAAAACGGCGAGTACGACGAAGACGAGTATGAAAGGATGTCGGATCGGTATTATGGAGGCAGCTACTTTTACGACGACGATTTGGATTTCGTCGATTTGAACGGGTTTGATGAATTGTGCGATGAAGGGTATGAAGTATTCATTGCCGCACAGGACCTGTTTGCTTCCGGGCATTACAACCACGCCAGAAAGCTGTATGAAAAAATGATCGAAGTAATGAACGGCATGGATTACGAAGTTTATTCGATTTATTCCGAACAGGAAGGCGTCTCTTTCATCGAAGAGCTCTCAAGGTTTATCCGTTGCGTTTACCTGACAGAGAGCATGCCAAGGCGGGCCGAAGCCATGTACGCCATAATGCAGAAGGAGATGTTCGACAGCAGTCAAATCAACCTCGGGACGGTAATAGAATGCGCGAGTGAAGAACTTGACGGGCTAAGCGAGTTTTTGCCGGTTTGGAGGGAGTACCTCTTGAACCAGCCAGTGACTGCAGATTCAAATTGCCTAGTCAGGGAAGCGGTAAAAATGATCGGCGGGGCCGAAGGGACAAAACAGCTTGCGTTGGAACGGGGAAAGCAGTACCCTGAAGCCTACTTGGATTGGATCGCGCATGAGAACGGCAATGGCAGGGACATAACGGACATATGCCTGCATGCCATGCAGCAACTGGAAAGCCCTGGCGTTGGGGTTGCAATTTGCGGGTACCTTGCGGAGCAATCAGAAAAAAACGGCGATACTGCAAACTGCCTTGTTGCGTGGAAAAAAGCATTCAGCTACAAAAAGAGCATCCGGCATCTCGTTAACATGCTAAAATACGCAAAGATTGAAAACTGCTACCATGAAAGCCTCACCTATGCGCTTGATGAAATCGGGAGCCTTCCCGATCTGGACGACAAGCGCTATTATACCTTTCACGTCCACCTCTTTGGCAGCGAGGTAGACGACGCTTACAGCATTTGCAAAGACGACGCTGAACTGGGGTGGTCATACAACATTTCAAATGTGCCGATAATCATGGGCTACTTGATGAAGCTCCTGTCAAAAGGCAAGCGAAAAGCTGAAATAGACCGTTTTTGGAAACACTATTCCCGTGAGCTGAACGACGGCTGTGAATACGACAACATTATAGAAGGTTCCATAGACGCCATTGAACTCAGCAGCGCACAAAAGGAAAAATACTACAAATGGTGCGAAGACATCTGTGGCAAGAGAGTCGACAGCATAGTTTCCAACCAGCACAGAAACGCATACGACAGGGCAGCCATGGCCTTGGTAGCCTGCAGCGAGGTCAAGGCCGTTTTATATGGGGCCCACGAAGGTTCGGCGCTAATTAACGAATACTTGGCAAAGTACCCAAGGCACAACAAATTTCAGGCAGCAGTCCGGGACAGCCGGAAATGACAAAACCCTTCAGGCGCGCGGGTGGGCTCTGTCGTATACATCCTTTATCCTGTTTTTTGTTGCGCTCAAATACACTTGGGTGGCTGAGATGTCCTCGTGCCCAAGCAGTTCCTGCAGTGATTTAAGGTCGGCGCCGTTTTGTATCATATGCACCGCAAAAGAGTTCCTCAGCGTCTGCGGCGTGATTTTGCTTTCCATCCCCACCTGTTTCGCGTACTCTTTCAGCAGCTTCCACAACCCCTGCCGGGTTATCCGTTCACCCATGTAGTTCACGAACAGCGCTGGGGTTTCTCCCTTCCCCGGCTTCATCAGCTTTGGCCTTGCTTCGAACAGGTATTCCTCCATCGCCGCCCTTGCCGGCTTCCCCATGGGTATGATCCTCGCCTTGCCGAATTCGCCTGTGCAGGTTATGAAACCCATGCGCAGGTTCACGTCGTCAAGGTTGGCTGCGATGATTTCGCTTGCCCTTATCCCAGTAGCGTACAGGATTTCCAGCAGCGCTTTGTCGCGGACGCCTTTAGCCGTACTCCCTGGCGCTGCAAGCAGCTTGTCAACGTCTTCTATTGTCAGGTATTCGGGCTCTTTTCTGGCCACCTTGGGCGATTTGATGTTTACGGTCGGGTTGGCGCCCACATGCGACAATTCCATCAGGTAGTTGTAAAACGTCCGGAGCGAAGCTGTTTTCCTGTTGATTGTGGCAGCAGATTTGCCGCTGTTTTTCAGATTGAAAAGATACGCCACCAAGTCCGTGTCCGATGCCTCTTTCAGGCCGGCGCCTGACTTTTCTGCCAAGTATTTCGAGAACTCCGAAACGTCGCGGCTGTACGCCTCAACAGTGTTTTCCGCCATGTTTTTCTGTTCTTTCAAGTATGTCAAAAAACCTTCCGCATATTCATACATTTTGAATCCCCCGTTTTTCCAAATGCGCTTTAGCCATAAGCACAGCTATGATAGTTTTAGAATCCTCAATTTCCCCGTTTAGCGCCATTTCGCAGAGTTCGCCCAAATCATATTCCATTACGTCCAGAGCTTCGTTGTCGTCAAAATCAGTTTCTCCCGGAACGAGCCCCGTACATAAGTAGATGTAAATGATTTCTTCGGAATACCCCACCGACGAGTAAAACTTCGTAAGCAGCACTACGTCAGATGCGGTGTATCCCGTTTCTTCTTTTAACTCTCGCACTGCTGTAACCAAGGGTGCCTCGCCTTTCTCCCGCTTCCCTGCAGGGGCTTCCAAGACCGCCTTTCCCGCAGCTTTCCTGTACTGCCTCACCATGACCATTTTATTGTCAGCTGTAATGGCTGCCAGGGTAACGCCGCCGTCATGCTCGACGATTTCCCGGTACGAGGTTTCGCCGCTCACAACCTTGACCGTGTCCCTTCTCAGGTTGAGTATCCTGCCTTTGTATATCATTTCGCTTTTCAGCGTCTTCTCTTCAAAAATCATAAAATGCCTCCATCGCCTTGTTTTCAGCTCTTCGTCATCGCTTTTGACTTGTCCGCTGCTGCCTGAAACCCAGCTTCTATTGTTTCCTCGAATTTCCTTTCCTGCAGTTCCCTGACCGCCTCGATTGTCGTCCCGCCGGGCGAGCATACGTTTGCCCTCAGCTTTTCAGGGCTTTCCCCGGCCTCCAAGACCATTTTTGCCGCGCCGAGGACCGCTTGGGCCGCAAAGGAGACAGCCTGCTCCTTCTCCATGCCGTTTTTAACGGCTGCCTTGGCCAAACTGTCAATGTACATGTACGTGTACGCCGGGCTGCTTCCCGAAACGCCTACCACGCAATGCATCAGTTCTTCCGTCACAACGTATGCTTTGCCTATCGACCCGAACATGTCAAGGGCAGCTTTCATGTCCTCCTCAGATACGTTGCCGTTTCCGCACACGGCTGTCACCGCTTCGCGCACCATTGCCGGGGTGTTGGGCATGATCCGGATTATCTTGGCGCTTGCCCCAAGGTGCCTCTCGATATATGTCATTTCAATGCCCGCCGCCATAGACACTAGCACTTTCCCCGAACTGAAAGATTTTGCGATTTCCGGCAGGATCGATTCGAAAGCGTCCGGCTTAACTCCCAGCACGACAAAGTCCGCCTTCCCGACAAGCTCGTTAATGCTGCCGCAGATCGAAACCCCTTTCCATTCCTTTATCATATTGAGTTTTTCAGCATCCTTGTCAAATGCGAGCGCATCGCTTGCGCTGTTTTTTTCCAAGAGCCCCTTGAGTATTGCCCCCCCCATGTTCCCAACGCCAATAAATCCTGTTTTCATAACATTCTCCTTTGCTTCCCGAAAAACACCGTGCCTCTTTCTTCCCCCCGCAGGGCTTTTTTTATGATGTCGCGTTTTCTGCCATTGAGCAGCACCAAGTTTGCCCCGTATTCGTTGACTCTTCTTGCCGCCTCGATTTTCGTTGAGATGCCGCCCGTCCCGAAGCTGCTCTTCCCGCTCATGTCGATTTCAGACACTATGCCGTCGATGTCGTATATTTCCTCAATCAGTTCGGCGTCGAAATGCGCCTTTGGGTCGCAGTCAAAGACGCCGTCGATGTCGCTGAGGACAATGAGCGTGTCCGCGTTCCACAGGTTTGCCGTCAGTGCGCTGAGCGTGTCGTTGTCTCCTATCTTGATTTCCTCGACGCTCACGCTGTCGTTTTCGTTTATGACGGGCACCACGCCTTCGTCTATCAAAGTGAACAGCGTGTTCCTGATGTTCAGCGTTCGAAGGCTGTCCCCAAAATCGTCACGAGTCAAGAGCAGTTGCCCAACATGCATGCCGTAATTGCCAAAATACTCGCTGTACGCCATCATCAGCTCCACCTGCCCAATAGCGCACAACGCCTGCTTGTAGTTTATGTCTCCCATTCGGCTCCATTTGTTAATCGCCCCCACACCGCATATCCCGGCGCCCGAAGACACTATTATTACCTGCTTGCCTGCTTCAATAAGCTCCTTTGCCTGTTCAACAATATTGAACATCGAATCTTTGTCGACCGCGCCCTCGTCGTTTGAGAGCACATTGCTACCAATTTTTAACACTATTTTCCTGCTGTTTTTTATTGCTTCCTGAATCGCACCCATTTTTGCCCCCCTGTCTGCTATCGGTTAACATAACACAGTATACTCCTTCTTGCTGAAAAATACAAGAAAAAAGCCCCTGTTATTCCGAATTCGATTGCCGAAAAAAATTAATAAAAATATTTTGATTTTTTTTCTACATCCTATTGCTTTTTTTTTCTCGATTATGTATAATGTTTGTGAGATTATCCCCCTGATGATCTCATTAATCTCTAATCCCAATACCCCTTTTGAACAAAATAGGCTGCTCCCCTGTAGCCTATTTTGTTTTGGTTTGATCTTTGGTATAATGTATATTATGGTTAGGTGGTGGTAGGTACGCATTATTCGGAAGAAGTGCATGTTCTGGACAAATACGAATCACTGGCTTTCGACATGTATTTTGGCGAAAGCCCGCTTTGCGTCCTTGACATTGAGACAACCGGGCTGACACCTGATACATCCCATTTTGTGCTGGGCAGCCTGATGGCCCTCGGAGACAGCGGGGAGGCATGCCTGAAGCAATACTTCGCGGAAGACCTGTCTGAGGAAAAGCAGCTTCTCGCTGAATATGCCTGCGAAGCCTCGAAATACGACGTGCTCCTGACCTACAACGGAAGGCATTTCGACATCCCGTTCCTTTTGTCGCGGGCAGACAAGCTTGAACTGGATATTTTTGCCATGCCGTACAATTTTGACTTGTACCGCGTTTTAGACAGTTATTCTTCGCTCCGCAAACTGCTCCCCAACCTGAAGCAAAAAACCGTCGAAGACTTCATGGGCCTTTGGCCATACCGGGCAGACAAGATAACCGGCCGCGAAAGCGCAATGCTGTATCAGAAATACTTGTACCTTAAAGACATCTATGAAGACCCTGCCGGATGCATGGAATTGATGCTGCTCCACAACCGGGACGACGTCCTGCAGCTTGGGAAGCTGCTCCCTGTGCTCAGGAAAACCGACCTTCACAGAGCCATGCACAATTTGGGCCTTCCGGCGGCCGGTTGTGGCAGAAGCCTTGCCACTGAAAAAATCCGGCTTGAGAAAAACTGCTTGAACGTCAGCGGGAGGCAGATCAAAAATCCAATGGATTTCTTTTCCTACGGGCAGGGCGACGACAACTGCACCATCAGATTTGAAAAAAAGCGCTCAGCTTTCGAAATATCTATCCCGTTGCTGAAAAAATCCGGGCTTGCCGTCATAGACCTGTTGAAGCTTCCCTGCGAAGTTTGCAGCGATATTGCAGAATTCCCGGGATATGACAACGGGTACCTTGTAATCAAGATCAACAATGATGTAAAATATAAAGAGGTCAACCACTTCTTGACAGTTTTTTTGAGAAAAATCCTGCAAAGCAGTGGAGCCGTATAAGGAGAGGAGAACATAGGATGAGTGCAAGAACTAAGCTTGACGCCGTATTTGAGCAGGCGTTCCCCGTCCCCTTCGACGACAGTTCGAAATTCGTGTTTTTCAGCGACATCCACAGGGGGGACGACAGCCTCTCCGATGAATTCGGCAGGAACAAGCACATATTCTACCATGCGCTGAATTACTATTACGAAAACGATTTCACCTACATAGAAGTAGGCGACGGCGACGAGCTTTGGGAGCACCCCAACTTTGAGTACATCCGCAGCGCACATACAACTACGTTCGAAATGCTTAAAAAGTTTTACGACGACAACCGCTTTTTCATGCTGTTCGGCAACCACAACATGCGCTTCAGCAACGAGGAGTACGTTAAAAACACCCTGTATGAAGTCTACGACGAATATCTGGGCAAACAGGTCGATCTGTTCCCCGGCATCACCGTGCATGAAGCATTGGTGTTAAAGCACAGGGACACAGGGCAGGAGCTGTTCGTGGTCCACGGGCACCAAGGGGGCCTCATGAGCGATCGGTTTGCGCCGATTCAGCTCTTCTTTGTCAGGTTTTTGTGGCGCTTCATGCACACACTCGGCGTCAAATATGCCGCAAGTCCAGCAAAAAGCAGGGCCAAGCGCCACAAAGTTGAAAAACTTTACACAAAATGGAACGAGAACCATGACACAATCATAATATGCGGCCATACGCACCGCCCTAAGCTGCCCTCACCCGGCGAGCCCGCATACTTCAACAGCGGCTGCTGCATGCACCCGAGGGGCATTACTTGCCTCGAGCTGATATACGGAAAATTCATACTTGTCACATGGAGCGTAAGCACAAAACGGGACGGTTCCATGTACATAAAGCGCACAGCTCTAAAAGGCCCTGAGCCAATAAAAAACTACACTCGCAAAACTACACAAGATAACCAATAGAAAGGCTGGTGAATTGATGGATTTTAAAGGATTTGCTGGAAAAGCAAAAGAAAGCAGCTTCAAAATGGCTTCGATTCCCTGCAGCGTCAGGGACTACGCCCTGTTGGAAATCATGAAATCGCTTGACGAGAGCAGCGGCAGAATATTCCGCGCCAATTCTGAAGACCTTGATCGTGCAAAGGCCGGCAATTTGCCGGGTCCGGTTGTCAACAGGCTGAAATTCGACAGCAACAAGCTGAAAGAGGTGTCTGCCGGCATTTCTGATCTGACGAAGATGCCTGACCCTCTGTTCAACATAGTCTTCGAACGGGAGCTGGACAAAGGCCTGACCCTCTGCAAAACCACGTGCCCCATCGGCGTCGTCTGCGTCATTTTCGAATCCAGGCCGGATGCGCTCATCCAGATATCCGCCCTCTGCGTCAAAAGCGGCAACAGCTGCATCCTGAAAGGCGGGAGCGAAGCAGCGAATACGAACCGCGCCCTCTTTGACGTCATCTACAACGCAGGCACAAGGGCAGGGCTCCCTGAAGGGTTCGCATCCCTTGCTGAAAACCGGGCAGACGTTGACGGGCTTCTGAAATGCCACGAGTCCATCGACCTCGTCATACCGAGGGGGTCGAACAGCTTTGTGCAGCACATAATGGAAAACTCAAAGATTCCGGTGATGGGCCACGCCGACGGCATATGCCATATTTACGCCGACAAAAGCGCCGACGTCGAAAAAGCCGTTGCTGTCATAGAAGACGCCAAGATTCAATATGTTGCCGTATGCAACGCAGTTGAAACCCTGCTTGTCCACAAGGATGCTGCGGCGCCCCTCCTGCCTGCCCTCAAGGCGCGTTTTGACCTTAAAGGGGTGGTGCTGAGGGGCTGCCCCCGCACGAAGGAAATCATCGACTGCGAAAGCGCCACGGATGAGGACTACAGAACCGAATACCTCGACTACGTCCTCTCTGTTAAAATCGTCGATTCGCTGGCTGCTGCAGTCTCGCACATAAACAAGTACGGATCCCACCATACAGACTGCATCATGACCGAAGACCGCGAAGCTGCCGAGGAATTCATGGCGGCAGTGGACTCCGCTGGCGTGTACCAGAATTGCTCCACCCGGTTTGCGGACGGGTACCGCTACGGGTTCGGAGCCGAGGTCGGCGTCAGCACGGGCAAGCTGCACGCCAGGGGTCCTGTTGGCCTCGACGGGCTTGTCAGCTACAAGTACAAGCTGTACGGGGACGGGCACATAGTTGCAGACTATTCAGAAGGCCGCAAGTCGTTCAATTTCACGCAAGCCCTATAAGCCTAGGCAGGAACAGGGACAGCGTCGGGACGTAAGTCGTCAACAGCAGCGTAGGCACCCAAGCTAACAGGATGAACCACATCGTCGGCTTAAGCATCTCGTTTATCGGTGCGCCGCCGACCCTGGAACCAAGGTAGAGGAACGGGGCGCATGGCGGCGTGACGCACCCGAGCCCAAGGTTCACCCCCATGATGGCTGCGTAATGGACAGGGCTTATTCCCAATGAAACGACTATGGGCAGCATAATAGGCGTCGTAAGCAGTATTGCGCTGGTGTCGTCCATTATCATGCCGATTGCTACGAGGAACACGTTGACCATCATTATCAGAACCGTCTGGTTTTCCGTTATGGAAGTCATGGCGTTCAACAGCATCCTTGGAACGTTTTCCTTAGTGTACAGGTTGGATAGGACCATTACGGAAAACAGCATGATCATTACAACCCCCGCAGTGGTGCCCGCCGAAACAAGGCTGTCCAGGAAACCCCTGCCTTTCAGCCCTTTGTAGATGAAGAAGCCCACGGGGATCGAATAGAGCACGGAAATCGCCGCTGCTTCCGTCGGCGTCATGAATCCGCCGTAAATTCCGCCAAGTATGATCACCGGCGCAATAATGGCTGGTATCGCCTTCAGCGTCCTCTTTCCCAGCTTGCGTGCAAACTCGCTCGGTGGCATTGGGTCTGCCAGAACTATGTCCTGGTTCTTCCTGAGCAGCCAAATGTTCGTAAGGCTGAGGCATATCACCAGAATGATGCCGGGCACAACCGTCGCCACGAAACAGGCGAGCACTGACTGCCCTCCGACGAATGCGTACAGGATCATGTTCAAGCTAGGCGGAATCAGCAGCCCAAGAAGCGACGCGCTGGATATCAGCGCCGAGGACACCCCCCTTGGGTACCCTGCCGCATACATCCTCGGCAGCATTATGGAACCTATGCACGAAAGCGTCGCCATTCCGCTTCCGGAGATGGCGCCAAACAGTGCGCAGGAAATAACCATGACGGCGCCCAAGCCGCCCTTAATGCGCCCTACAAGCATGTCTACAAGGTTTACAAGGCTTTCGCCTATCCCCCCCTTCTCCATCAGGCTCCCTGCGAGTATGAACAGCGGGATGGCAACCAGTATTATCGAGCTTGCCCTGTTGTAGCCGTACATCAGCAGGGACGAGTAGTCCATTTTGCCCAAAAAGATGATTGTAACCGACGACGCGAAAAAAGCGAACGGAATCGGGACGCCAAGCATCAGCACCGCAACCAAAACAATAATCGCTATCAGAACGATGTTCATGGTTTGGCACCCCCTTCCGCATCGGCCAAACAGGCCTCAGTTTTTGCAACATGCCTACTGACGAACTCTTTAATGTTGTCATACAGGTACACCGCGTTGTAAAAAGTCAGCAACACAAGCCCAAGCAGCATAGAACTCTGCCCCACGGCTGTCGGCACCCTGTACACCGGCGTCCTTGTGTCCATCTCGATCGTCCACAAGAGAAGGTGGAGAGCCCAGTACATCATGATCGCCCCAAGGACAAAAGTCAGGGTGTAGCGGACGAGGCGTATCAATTCTTTGGCAAAGCATTCCTTCATCATGACCTCAACGATGTCAGCGGTAATCTGGCTTTTCTCATAAGTGCCGTAGGCGCAGCCAATCATGTACAGCCAAAACGCGACAATTATAAGAATTTCTTCAAAGCCGTTGAAGTTGATGTTAAACCACCTCAAGATGCAAGCACCCGACACTATCAGCGTGGTGCCTATCGCTGTTAAAATAATGACAAAACGCTCTACTGAAGCCAATGCTCTCCAAAACGCGTTGTCCTCCCTCTTTTTTGCCATTGTCAAAAAAGCACCCCCTTTCAAACCGCTACAAGAGCTACTTCATTTTTTCAACTTCTGCCCTAAAGCCTGCGATGAGCTCAGGAGTCAAAACTTCTTCAAGCTTCGTCCATGTCACGTCCCGGACGAAATCGGCATTCTTCTGAAGCTGTTCTTTCGTGAATTCCACGACTTCCACGCCGTAATCGTCAGTGAGCTTCGCTTTGTAGACTTCTTCGTTGTCCCTTGCGTCCTTGATGCTCTGTACGCTCTGCTCGCGGAAAACGTCGATGACGATCTGCTGGTCCTCGGGGGACAGCTTCTCAAGGCTCTTTTCGCTCATGACATAGCTTGTAGCTTCTGCATGCAGGTAGTTTACGTACATTTTGGTGATAATTTCCCCGACCCAGGCGTAGTTCATGTTCGGGGTCCCGCCTATCCACCCATCGACTACCTTTGTCTGAATGGCCATTGGGACTTCTGCATAGGTAATGGTTATCGGGTTGTACCCCAAATCTTCCTGCACTATCCTGAAAGTGGCCATTGCGGGGCTCCTGAGCTTGATGCCTTTTACAGCACCCGGCTCGAACACGTTCGACGGGTCTTTCACGACCCCCATCCCGATGAACCCCTCAAGCACCCATCCGAGGAACCTCACGCCGTTCTGGGCTGTGAGCTCGGCGAACACTTTGGTCATGTAAGAATCAGGGGCGTAAAGCACCTCTGCTTCTTCAAAGCTTGTTGCGTAATAAGGCAGGTACGCCGCGCCCAGCCTAGCGTCGAGGGCGTCTGGAACCGTAATCTGCGCGATGTCCACGGTGCCCATCACAATTTCTTGGTACACCGATTCGTAACTGCCCAGCTGGCTTGCGCCGAAATAGTCGACAACAACCCTTCCGTCCGTCCTTTCTTTCACTTTTTCAGCCGCAGCTTCGTTGAGCCTAGTGGCTATGTGGTCAATAGGCGCGTCCGAGGCGAGTTTCAGCACTATGGCGTCGTTGCCCGAACCTCCGCCGCATCCCGCAAAAGTGCCGCAAGCAAGTGCCAAAATCAATGCAACTGATAAAAACCTCCCAATCATTTTGAATATCATTTCTTTTTCCTCCTCCTACAACAATTTGGTATGAAACCATTATGGAAATAATTATACATAAAATATATGATTTGTAAAGTAAAAAATACCCCTTGATATTGGCATGGATTAAGTTTATTATTATTTTATATTATTTTAACATATTTTTGAAGGAGAATGCAAAATGTTCAGGGAAATGCGAAGAAAAGACAGGTTGGCTACGGAAGAAACCGGTGTTGCGTTATTGAACGAATGCGTGTTCGGGGTTCTTTCCGTCCTTGGGGACGACGGCTACCCTTATGGGGTCCCTGTTAATTTCGCCTACAGGGACAACTGCGTCTTCGTGCACTGTTTTTTGGAAGGCCACAAAATAGACGCTGTTAAAAATCACTCCAAAGTTTGCCTGACAGCCGTGGGCGGCGAGGAAGTAATGAAAGGCCAGATAAGCACAAACTATACAAGCGTCGTAGCGTTCGGCAGGGCCGAAGTGGTCCCGCCGCCTGAAAACGACGTGAGGGAAACCGCTTTTGCCGCAATAATGGACAAGTACGTCCCCAACGAGCAGGTGCGCACTGCTGCGTACACAAAAGCCCACGAGGGCAATGCCGCCGTCATAATAGTCCACATCGAACACATGACATGCAAAAAAAGGGATATAAGGTGAGGAGAAACATGGACAGAGATTTCACTTCTGACAAAATAGCTGTGCTGATTGACGCAGACAACGCTCAACTGAAAGCGCTAAAGGCCATTCTCGACGAAATTTCCAAGTTTGGCCGGATAATAGTCAAAAAAGCATATGGAGACTGGAAAAACCCTTCGCTAAAATACTGGGAAGACGAGCTCAAGCAGCTGGCGATCAAGCCGGAACAGCAGTTCGCGTACACCAAAGGGAAAAACGCCACCGACTTTGCGCTGGTAATAGACGCGATGGACCTGCTCTATACAAACAATTACAATGCGTTCGTAATCGTATGCAGCGACGCCGACTACACACCGCTGGCTATCAGGCTGCGGGAAACAGGCGCCTACATATTTGGCGTGGGGGAAGACAAGACGCCGATTGCTTTCAGGAATTCCTGTGACAGTTTCCTTCTGACGAGGCACCTTCTTGGCAAACCGGAGGCGGCAGAGGAAGAAGTCGTCGTGGAAGACAGAATTGTGGAAGAACCGGTCAGCGGGGAAGCAGGTTCAATGGCTTACGACCTCTCGGAAATCCACAAATTGCTGAGGGCTGCCAGCGAAACCTATCAGGACGACGACGGCTGGGTAAACGCCGCAACTGCCGGAAACTACATAAAACGCGCCCGGCCTGATTTTGAGCTGAAGGCTTATGGCTTTTCAAAACTGTCTGATTTGCTGAACAAGCACAAAAACATGTATGAAGTCAAGAAGCAGTCAAACGGAAAGCTTAAAATTTGCTCGTATAAAATGAAAAACTAGTTTTTGGCGGCGTCAAACGTCAAGGTTATCCTAGTGCCAATGTCCTTCCGGCTGACAACTTCCACAGAGCCGCCATGGCGCTGGACAATCCATTTCGCTATGGAGAGCCCAAGTCCGCTGCCGCCGGTTTTTCGTGCCCTTGAGTCGTCAGAGCGGAAAAACCTGTCAAATATGCGGGGCAGATCCTCCGGCATGATGCCGATGCCGTTGTCGCTCACCGCGATTTTCACCTTGCCCCCCTCGGTATGAAGGGCGATCTTTACGCTTTCTTCTTCAGGTGTGTATTTTATGCTGTTGTCCATCAGAATCCTGAGCGCCTGCTTGATGAGCTGCGCGTCGCCAAGAATGTACGCCCCGTCCTCTACCTCGCAAGCGATGGCACGGGAAGGGGATATCATTTCGGTCTCGCGTATGACATCGCGCGCAATCGTGCTTATGTCCAACGTTTCGACCTCCAGCCTCAAGGAGTCGTTGTCCCCACGGGCGAGGAACAGCAGCTGCTCCACAAGGTCTTTCATGTTCTGCGCCTCGGATTTTATCGTGTCGATGGACTCTTGCAGCACCTTTTCGTCGTTTTTGCCCCACCTGTCCAGCAGGTTGGCGTAACCTTGGATAACAGCTATCGGCGTACGCAGCTCATGAGACGCATCGGACACAAACCGGACCTGCGAGTCGTAAGACTCGTTTATCCTGTCAAGCATGCCGTTTATGGCCTCCGCAAGCCCTGAAAGCTCCTTGTGGGGCGACTCAATCGAAATACGGGTTTCAAGCCCGTCTGCGTCAATTGAATCAAGCTTTTCCGTCAGGTCGCGAAGCTGTGTGCGGGAGACGCTCGACTGGGTTTTCCGCCTGTTAATGTTTTGCGTCGTCTCGGTTAGCTCTGCCAGTGGCCGCAGGGCGGATCTCGTGACCGAGAGCGATTTTCTGATTCCACCCAGCAGCATGAGCAATTCAATGACGTTGAGGGCTATGAAGAATATCAGTGACAGCCTCGCTGTTTCAGTGAAGTCGTATTCGTAGGCGGCGAAAACGTCGTCATCAGGCACCCAAACCCTGTAAGCCAGTTTGCTGTTCCACCAGTTGGCAGCATCGCGCTCGAAAATTAGCGTTCTGGTGACGCCGCTTTCTTTTATGAACGGGATTTTAACGCCGGAAGGCTCGGAATGCGACAACTCGTTATAGTTTTTTTCTGCCATCAGCTTATCGACGTGTTTTTCTCCAACGCTGAAAACGGCAACGGAAAAGAAAATCAGCAGAACAATGTTTATCGCCAGAAAATGAGAAAACGCGTTGCTGAAATGCCAGCGGCTTATTCTATTTGCTATTGAAAAATCAAGTTTTTTGTTCATCTTTTACCATGTACCCCACTCCGCGCACGGTGTGGATCAGTTTGATTCCGAACACGTCGTCGATCTTGCTCCTTATGTAGCGGACATATACGTCAACGACATTTGTGTCCCCCATGTAGTCGTAGCCCCACACCTTGTCGAGCAGCGCATCCCTGCTGAAAACAAGCCCCTTGTTCTCCATCAGGAATTGCACAAGGTCAAATTCCCTCTTTGTAAGCTCTACTTGCGTCCCCGCAAACTCCACAGTGTGCCGCAACGGGTCCAGCGCGACCCCGCAAGCTGTAAGCACCCTTCCCCCGTTTTGCACGGCGCCGCTTTTCTGAGCTGTCGCTCGCAGCGCTCTCCTTATGCGCGCCAGAAGCTCCTCAATTTCAAAGGGCTTCGTCATGTAATCGTCCGCTCCTCCGTCAAGGCCTGACACTTTGTCCATGACTGCGTCCCTCGCCGTCAGCATAATAACAGGTGTTTGCATTTCACGGCGTATCCTGCGCAAAACCTCCATGCCGGAAAGGCCTGGCAGCATTATGTCAAGTATGACAAGGTCAAAATCGCCGGACAGCGCCAAAGCAAGCCCCGTCCGGCCGTCATGCGCTTTTTGTGCTTGGTACCCTTCGTATGAAAGCTCCATTTCTACAAACCGCGCCAGTTTTTCCTCGTCCTCAATGATCAGTATGCGTTCGCTCATAAGAATTAATAGTCGCTCCCCATAACGTCCTTTTTTATGCTTTCTGCCGCGTTTGCCGCAGCGTCCATCACTTTGTTCACCCCGGTCTTGTCCAAGTCGGGGCCGCAGAAGAAATACCTGAACCCAAAGAACAGGCCCACCACAAGCAGCGGGACAACCACCCAAAACGCGACTATAAGAAGCAGCACCAAAACCGTCACCGGCACCTGCATGATTGTCTCGCCACGCCTCCGCACATCAAGCATGTGAACGTTGCCCTTTGCTATCATTCTCCCGCACCATCTGAAAAACCTTCCCAAAAGCGTTGAGAACGATTCGCCTTTCTCCTTTGCCTGCGCCTTTTTTTCTTGGTAGTCTTCATGTTTTGGCAGCGACGTCGCATAGCTTCCGCCATTTTCCGGGGCTTTCACCTTGCCCTGCTTTTCAAGGCTGATGATGGCGTCCAGCATGTCGCCCGACGCAGCGTCCAGCGCCGCCTTTGCTTCAGTGTAAGTCACGTTCGCCTTTTCCCTCAGCTTTTCAATTTGTTCAATAGTCGACATAATCAATTCCTCCTTTTTGTGTTGTTGATTGATTATATCCCAGCATTCTGTGACGGCAATTGGGAAAAGATTAAAATCTGATTAAAATCTATCTTGCAGCCGATTTCTGATGAAAGTTATGCAGCCGATTATGCGAAACAACCGTCCTTTATGATATATTCAAGAACCGATACCGCTTCAGAATACGGCAATTCCTCGAACAGCAGTGCGTCGGTGATTTGGTTGTAATCGGATTTATATACATCTTCACTCGCAATTTCTCGAAGAAGCTCCTGTACGTCAACACCATCTTGCGCTGAAAAACAAGTGGTGCGCGGTTTTCGGGCATCGCGGACTTCCTTAACCAGCATCATAAACTCACAATTGAATACTATTTTGGGATACAGCTTGTACAAGTCGTAAATATGCCTTGAATGGTTTGCTGTGTGGCCGTCCAAATAATAGTCTGCAATGGCGAAGACCTTGTCAATAAAAGTTCGCTCTTTTGCTTGCACCTGAACAATAAACGGTTCCAAATTGTATTTTTTAACTTCACTTTCTAATTTTTGCGCTAAAAGAAAATCGCATGTCAAGCTTGCTGCTTCCATTGTTTCTGTTGGAAAAGACTTGATGAAAACGTCGGTTTCCACAACTAGGTACGGTTTTAAATAGCCGAATGTGACCGATGTTTTATAGTTGACTACATAACGGTTGAATTCTCTGCGGCTGCGTATCTTCTCAAGGTTTTCCAAGCTGAAGCCCAATTCCTCAATGCTCGAAATAACATCCTGTTTTAACCGTTTACGCTGCCCTTCGGTCAGTTTTGCCGCTTCAGTGCGCACATTCATGTCGATGTCTTCCGAAAAACGGTTTATTATTTTATAACATTTTGACAGGGACGTACCGCCTTTGAAAATCATATCCGGCCGTTTCTTTATTATGTTTTTCAGAAAAAGAGTGACAAAATAATCTTTTTCAACAATACCTGCATCGGTTATCCCCAAGAAGTCGGCTGTCGCTTCAATGTACTGCCCAAATGCACCCCTGTCCTCATGCAAGTTCATAGGCGGCACCGCTTTCCATCATATTTTTCATCACTTTCGCCGGGAACAAGCTCGCATACCGCATTACATTTTCTCTTGTCACGCCTGATGCCTTTATGTACTTGCAGAGCATGAACTGCTCGGTTTCATCCATTGCGGACGGCGTAATGATGTTCATCAAGTCAAGAAATTGCAGTGTGCTTGCATTCTCTTTTGTTATGTCCGTGCGGCTGCGTCTTGCCCTAGTGCGTTGATTGCCGACCATTATGTCGCGGACCCGGGTAGTCTCTTTGTTCGTTACGATTTCAATCAGGCTTGGGACTTGCGTAGACAGTGCTGTCATGTTCAACAGTGAAAGCCCTGTTATATAGCCATACACCTCATCCCCGTCAGCTATAAAACGCCGTTCAATCACTTTGCGAGGATTCAATTTGGAATCTCCCCAAGGTGTCTTTTCGGGGAAATAATAAATGCCTTTGCAAAAGCGGATCAATTCGCCGTTGTCAACCAATTTCTTCAATTCCAAAAAAATCCATGCACGGGAGTAGTTTTTATACTTGATTTCTTTCACATAGATTGGCTCGTTATAGCCATATATTTTTTTTAAATACTCGCTGAACATCAAACCACCTCACCTTGCATTGCGCATTCCCATAGTCTAGTTGTTATTGTACTTGTTTCTACACTATTTGTCAATACAAATATAACGATTAAAACAGTTGGATTTCCCATTGGCATCTGATATAATCTACTTGCGTGAAAATGGAAGGTGATGAAATTTGGAACCGCTAATAAGGGTAAAAAACGTGAGAAAAATATACCGCATGGGTGAGGAACGGGTGGTAGCCCTGGACGACGTCAGCCTTGACATAAACAAAGGCGAGATAGTCTGCTTCCTCGGCCGGTCCGGTTCCGGCAAATCGACCTTTCTGAACATGGTCGCCGGGCTGGAAAAGCCCACTCGGGGAGAGATCTACGTCGGAGGCGTCCCTGTCCACAAGCTGACCGAGGAGCAGGTCACTCTCTTCAGGCAGAAAAACATTGGGTTCATCTTTCAGGCGTTCCATCTTATGCCTATGATGACCGCCCTTGAAAACGTCAGCATGCCGCTTATCTTCAGGGGTGTGCCGAAAAAGCGGAGAAAAGCCATGGCGAAAGAATCCCTAGCCGCCGTGGGCCTTTCCGGGTACGACAACAGGAAGCCGACGCAGATGAGTGGCGGCCAGCAGCAGCGCGTGGGCATCGCAAGGGCGCTGGCCGGGCGCCCAAAGATAGTGTTCGCGGACGAACCAACAGGGAACTTGGACACAAACACTGCAAAGGACGTGATGAACCTGATAATCAAACAAGCAAGGCATCACGACCAGACTCTGATACTTGTTACCCACGACAGCGGCGTAGCCGAATACGCTGACAGGGTTGTGACTATTGAAGACGGAAACATCTTAAACATGCATATGAAGGGACACGGGGGAAACGATGGCAAAGAAAACTAGAATAGCAGCCTTGATTGCTTTGGTACTGGTGGCAATGATTGGCTTCAATGTGCACGGGGCAGAGCCGGAATTGAACATAACGCAATTGAGCGGGGACGCTGCAGAGCCAGGCAGCAAAAATGTCCACTATGATTTTTTGGTTAGGAACGACGCCTACGCAGACTTTGATTTTACAAGCGCAGCTCTGGCCTTCACCAATTCCAAGGAGCTCACTATACAGCAATTGCAGCCGATAAGCGGGACTGTCAAGCCGGGGGGGACGATAACCATCGCCTTTCAAATGGACATTGGCAAGCAGGCAAGCGCAGGCTCAAGGGCGTTCCAAATCGCCTTTTCCCATTCAGACGGCAGCGAAACGGTTTACGACGAGTATTTCCTCATGTTCATCATGGACGACAGCTCCTCAGACATACTGAACCCGGACGTGCCGCCGTCAGCCAGGACCTATCACCCGGCGCTTGATTTTTCCCACACGACCGGGGTTGCCAGCGGGTTCTCGCCCGGAAAAAGCAACACCGTTACCTTTCAAGTGCACAACAGGGGCGACACGCCCATCCGCAACTCGGAATTCATAATTGAGCTTCCCGAAGGGATGTCAGTATTCAACGCAAGCACGGCTTCCTACGTTGGGACAATTTCCATCGGGCAAAGGGTTGGGAGGTCATTCAACGTAATGGTCTACGACGACCTTGAAGGCGGCAGGGCGTACCCGGTCACGCTGAAAGTGACGGGGACGGACAGGGCAAGCAACGCGGTGAACCTGGAGCGGACGTTCTACATACCTGTGACAGGGGCAGGCTCTGGGGCAGTCAGGGACATTGTAATCGAAAATGTGAGCCTTCCCGCCGAAACTGCGGTTGACGAGGATTTTACGATGACGTTCAGCGTGAGGAATACCGGCTCCGGGGCAGTCAGAAACATCAAAGCTTGCGTGGAGGTGCCGGAGGGGGTAATAAACAAATCAAATGCAACGTTCGTGATTGACAGCATTGGTCCAAGCGAATCGCAGCCTTTTTCCGTGACCATGTCTGCAACATCAGGTTCAGGCAGAAGCTATCCGATCAAGATCGCAGTCGAGACTCTAAACGGCGACCTAAGCGACGTAATCAAGTATGCCAGCATCTACGCCAAGGGCGGCGGCGAAACCGCCAAGACCCCTCAGCTAATGGTGGAGCAGTACAGCTACGGCGGGAGCTCCGTCATGGCAGGGAAGGAGTTTTTCCTGAACATGGGCTTTTTCAACACGTCAGCAAAAGAGCTGTCAAACATCAAAGTCACGATATCGTCAGACGACGGTACTTTTGTGCCTGTGGACAGCAGCAATTCGTTTTTTGTGGAAAACGTCACTGGCGGTGGGCATTTTTCCAAAACCTTGGTGCTTCGCGCGAAGCCTTCCGCAGAACAGAAGACGACGGCCATCACGGTTATGATGTCCTACGAGGACGGCGAAGGCGGGGCGTTCACGGCTGAAGACACCATCTCAATCCCTGTCATGCAGGCCATGAGGCTTTCAGTGGACGAGATTGTTCCGCCCTACGAGTGCTACGTCGGGTCGCCGGGCTCCTCAACCCTGCAATTCTACAACATGGGGAAGACGACCCTGAACAACCTGATGGTCAACGCAGAAGGCGACTTCGACATCATGGAGTCAAACAGCTACTATGTCGGGAACATGGAGGGCGGCAACAGCGACAGCTATACCTTCGTGTTCATCCCTAAGGAAGTCGGCCCGATGGAGGGGAAGATCGTGTTCACTTACGAGGATCTGGACGGCGAACAGGTGACCTACGAAGCGCCCTTCCTGTTTCAAGTAATGGAAATGCCGGAGTATGAAGACATGTACCCATGGGAGCCGGAAGAAAAGCACACCCCTTGGAACTTGATTATATTCGGAATCGCCCTAGTGCTGGCGGCAGCGGGCATAATAATATGGCGGAAGGTGAGGAAAACCAAACTCAACAAAAAACTGGAAATACAGGACGCCTACTTCAACGCAGCCCTTGATGCAGACAGGAAAGGAGCCGGCGAATGAGCAACTTCGACATACTCGAGCTTTGCTTCCGCAACCTGCTCAGGCGGAGGGCAAGGACAGTCCTGGCGGTTACTGGCGTTGTGGTCGGTACATGCGCAATCGTCGTAATGCTTTCCATAGGCTTCGGCCTCGCAGCCAGCTTTCAGGAGCAGATCGAGAGCTACGGAAACCTCCACATGATAGAAGTGTACAGCGGCCGCATGGGTGGCCCTGTCGCTGTAGGCAGCGACGACAGAGGGGTAATAAACGACAGGAACCTGGCCAAAATTGAAAAAATCAAGGGCGTGGCTGCAGTTACGCCTGTTGCAAGCGAATACCTCACCGTCGCCATAGGGAAAAAGGTGGCGGGCACCGAAATCATGGGCGTCAAGCCCGAAGTCCTTGAAAAGTTCAACTACGAGGTGCTGGAAGGCCGCCTTCTCAAGGAGACCGACAAAAACGCCATACTCTTCGGCAACCAAGTCCCGTACTGGTTTTACGACCCGAACAATTACAGGTGGACCGGTGAGCCGACGGACGTTATGACAGACAAGATCATTCTGAGCGGCGACTGGAATTACGGGCAGAAGCAGCAGTCGGGGGACAGCGGCGAGCAGAACGTAACATACAAGGAGTACAAGGTCAAGGGCGTCGGGGTGCTGGCAAG
>Ga0082212_10003335_pt1 | contig 22869 bp, 11 predicted proteins | sample TergutNt197P3_FD_71548 | JGI IMG/M metagenome (GOLD analysis project Ga0082212, IMG submission 71548) | Neocapritermes taracua P3 segment gut microbial communities from Petit-Saut dam, French Guiana - Nt197 P3 | ecosystem: Host-associated > Arthropoda: Insects > Digestive system > Gut ...
AAAGTGTTAAAAAGATTATGAAGATTAAAAAAGGAGTAACATCGAGAATAGCTCTCAGAACCGAAATTTGGAATCGTGAAAACTTTATTGAAATTTAACCCCCAAGTTTTTGACAATCCCTTTTATATATATATATATATATATTAAAAAATATAAATATAAATATAATTTTTCTCTTTATTAGACTTATTTTATAAACAAAAATATATTCAATAAATAATAATTATTTCCTTTTTTAATAAAATTTATAAATTAATAAGTTAATATTTAAAAATAAACAAAAATATATTTTCTTTTTTCATTTAACCAATAATTAAAAAATAAAAAGATTAATTTATATGTCAACTAAAGTCAAGTCACCTGAAGAACTTCCAAAAAAGCCTGGAATATATATAATGAAAGACTCTGATGATAATATTATTTATATCGGAAAGTCAAAATCACTTAGAAGTAGAGTAAAGTCTTATTTTAAAGATAAATTTGATACTCCTAAGACTAAAATATTAATGAGTCATTTTAATAGCCTAGAATATATAATAACAAATAGTGAAAAAGAAGCACTTATTCTTGAAGCTAACCTTATTAAAAAACACAAACCTAAATATAATATCCGTTTAAAGGATGATAAAAGGTATCCTTATGTCAAAATAACTGAAGAAGATTTTCCTCGCCTTTTGATAACTAGAAACATTGGAAAAACTGGCAGCTATTTTGGACCATTTACTGATGTTGGATCAGTACGACAAACAGTGAAATTTTTAAAGTCCTTATTTAAAATAAGAACATGTAGACGGATGGATGGCCCATGTTTAAATTGCCAAATTAATCTTTGTTATGGTCCTTGTGGAAATAACATAAGTAAAAAAGATTACAATACGTTAATTACTAAAATTGACCTCTTTTTTCAAGGAAAATACACAGAAATAATTGAAAATTTAGAAAAAGAAATGAAAAATGCTTCAAAAAACTTCAATTATGAAAAAGCAGCTGTGCTTAGAGATCAAATAGCTTCAATAGCTGAAGTTATGGAAAAACAATTTGTTGATTTCGCTGATGAATTAGATCAAGACATAATAGCTATGGTGTTTGATGGAGATTCAGCTATAGTAGTAGTTTTTTCTATTAGAAATGGTAAGATTAATGGTAAAGACGATTTTTTAATGAGTGGAGCAAAAAACAACAAATCTAATGATGTTATTCTAGCTTTCATTCAACAATATTATAGTATTAATAGACATATTCCTAAAGAAATTATTCTAGAAGAGAAAATTAGTGATAATAATGACTACCAATTAATTAATGAATGGTTGAGTGAATTAAGAGGGAATAAAGTTGAAATAACAGTTCCAGAAGAAGGGACTAAACTTCGATTAATTAGAATGGCTTCAAAAAATGCAGATATAATTAAAAAACAAAAGAAAAAAATGAAAAACGCTTTAATTGAGGTTAAAAAATATCTTAAACTTCCCAAACTTCCAAAAATCATTGAAGGTTATGATGTATCCAATATATCTGGAAAACTAGCAGTTGGTTCTAAAGTTTCTTTTTTTAACTCAAAACCTAATAAAAAACAATATAAACGATTTAAATTAGAAACTCCAGGACCTAATGATTATGAAATGATGAGAGAATTATTAACTCGGCGTTTAAAACCATTGGCTAAATGTAATGAAGAAAACAATTTATTAACTAATAATGATGAAAACAACTCCATAAACATATGTGAAAAACCAGATTTAATTCTTATTGATGGCGGGAAAGGTCAATTAACAATTGCTAGTGAAGTTTTAGAAAAATATAATCTTAATGATATACCAATTATTGGATTAGCCAAAGAATTTGAAGAAATTTTCATCCCATATACTCCAAATCCCATTATAATTCCAAAAAATAATGAAGGACTTCATTTACTTCAAAGAGTAAGAGATGAGGCTCATAGGTTTGCTGTAACATACCACAGAAAATTAAGATCAAAAAATATACAATCTTCTGAACTTGACAATATTGTGGGAATTGGAAAAACAAGAAAAATTAATTTATTAAAACATTTTGGTGATATGAAAAATATTGAAAAAGCCACTATCGATGAAATAGCTAATGTAAAAGGATTAAATAAAAAAGTTGCTAAAGCTGTTTATGATAATTTCCATTAAAATCAATCTGTATAATCAGATACTTAATTTTTTAAAAAAATTTTCATAGTTATATTGAAATTGATGACTTTCTACCAAAAATTTGTATTTAATTTTAATAAAATTAATTATTAATTGTAAATTAAAAATTACTAATAAAAAATTTATTTAAAACAACAAAATCATTCTTAATTTTATATATTAATTATTTATAAATGCTCATGTATAGTTGATGGTTCTTTGAATGTTTATGTTATTTATTGAAGATTAATATGGCTATTTAGTAACATTTTTGTCAAAATGGTACTTAATTCATTCAATATTTTGAAAAATTCTAGTATCACAATACTTTCTATTGAGTTTGTACAAATAACCTAACATGAGCGATTTGTATATTAATAATTTAAAATATTAAACAAATAATAAATGAATAAATATCATATAATTGTAAAAAGGATATTTATAATGTATTACTTTAATTACAATGTTTTATATATTAAATTACCAAAAATGTTTTCTAATTTACTTAAACATGAAAAATTAATTAAAAATCAGATTATAAAATGTTAATTTTCTAAAAATCTATTTTAATTGTGATAAAATTTATATATAAGGAAAAATAAATTTGCTTTAATCATAATGATAATTACAAAAAGAATTGATTAAATTTTTGTGATTGAATCCCATTATCATTCTTTTTAGCACTAAATCAATTAAAAAAGCTCTGCAAGGAGACATGACTCAATGGCTAGTGGGAATATATTTTAAAATTCCATATTTAAACTTTATCAACAAAAATATTCGCTATTCAATAGATTGAGTTTAAATTCACAATAACCAAAGAAAGGTTTTTGAAAGTTGTAGCGTTAGCTGGCGTCAAATATTAATTTATTAAATAATAAATTATTTTTTAATATAAATAATAAATCATGAAAAAAATAATTTAAAAATGTTTTTTTAATTATATAATATATATATATATATATATATATATATATTTGAGACATAATCAAAAGTCTAAATTTTTTTCTCAAAGCTGTCAAAAAATCTTTTTTAAGAAAAAATTTTTTTCGTATAAAAGGAGCTTTGCCTAATCTCGATATATAAAAAAAATAAAAAAAAGTATTGTATAACAATTCAGTCAAAATTAATGATAATTAGAATTAATATATTAATTTTTTAATAAATATTTTAAAAAATATTAATATAAAATAGAAAATATAATAGGAATCTTCAAAATATATAAAACTATAAGACATATAAATGATAAAGTAAAATCAATAAAATTTATAAAACAATTATTTAAAGTGAAATATATGAAAAAAAATTTAAAAACAAATGTATTAGAAAATAATCAGTATTTTTCTCAAAATATAAAAGAGAAACTAAATCTTGAATTTAACCCTGTAGCTATAAGATTTGTTTTACATAAAAAAGATATTCCTAATGATATAAAAAGAATTGATGAAAAAATGAGGCATTGCGAAATGGTTCAAAAAGCTTCAAAAGGAGAAGCTTTTTATAGTACTTCTGAAGAACAAACTTGTAAAGGAGGATCTTCTGCTATTGGACTTGAAGATTTACCAGAAAATATTGCTAGTGGTGAATTTTACTATAATTTAGGAAGATTCGATTCTATTGGATCAGCTAAAAGAACTATTGATGCCATTCCAAAAATCAATTTGCATAGCTATGGAATTGTTTATTCTCCTTTAGAAAAAGCAAGTTTCGTACCAGACATTGTTGTTATGATAACTAATCCAACACAAGCCATGAAAATTTCACAAGCTTTAATTTACACTCTTGGTGGAAGAGTTGAAGTTGACTTTTCAGGAATTCAATCTGTTTGTGCTGATGCAGTAGCTGGACCTTTTGTAAATAAAAAACCACATATAACTTTGGGATGTAGTGGTTCAAGACAATATGCTAATATTCAAGATAGTGAACTAATTGTTGGATTAAATGGAGAAAATCTTGGATGTACTGTTAATGCATTAAACAATATCTAAAGAAATTAATTATATAATAACCTAAAAAAAATTATTAATATTTAAAAAAATTACTTATATAATAATTTATATAAAATTTAATAATAAAAAATTATCAATTAAAAAGTGATATTATGATAGATGAAGATAATGATATTCCTATTAAAATAAAAAGTAGTATAAACAAAGCAGGAGTTTTTGTTGGAATTTTGATTGTTTTATTGGCTATTGGATGGATTTCTGCTAAAATGGGATGGATTCCACCAATACTTTTTGATATGTGGCCACAACTAATTCTTTTATTCATTGGTTTTTTCATTGTTTTTAAATCATTGTAAAATATTTTTATTATAATTAATTTATCTAATTTATATAGATTTAATTGGTGAAATAATGGATTTAATGGAAAAATTATCGACCGCTAATGGAATTTCTGGATTTGAAGGAAATATTGTCAATATTATTAAAGAAGAACTTGTTGATTCTGTGGACGAAATTCAAGAGGATTTAATGGGAAATGTGATAGCTATTAAAAATGGTGAAAAAGATGCTACAAAAGTAATGTTAGCTTCACACATGGATGAAATTGGATTAATGGTTCGTTATATTGATAAAAAAGGTTTTATTCGCTTTTCAAAAATTGGTGGAATTAATGACCAAATGTTATTAAATCAAATTGTTACTATTCATGGTAAAAATGGGGATATTACTGGGGTTATTGGATCAAAACCTCCTCATGTAATGAAAGCATCTGAAAGAAAAAAAATTATTGAATATGACAATATGTTCATAGATATTGGAGTTTTTTCTAAAAAAGAAGCTGAAAAACTTATTAGTATTGGAGATCCTATAAGTTTTAAATCTTTTTATGAAGAATTTCCTAATGATTTAATTATGGGAAAAGCTCTTGACAACAGAATTGGTTGCTATGTTATGATTGAAACTTTAAAAAGAATTAATTCAAAAGCAAACGTTTATGGTGTTGGAACTGTTCAAGAAGAAGTTGGTCTAAAAGGAGCAAAAACATCTTCATTTAGAATTAATCCAGATATGGCTTTTGCATTAGATGTTACTATTGCTGGTGATCATCCTGGAATTAAGCCAGATGAAGCTCCTGTTGATATTGGTAAAGGACCAGCAATTATTTTAGCTGATGCTAGTGGCCGAGGAATTTTGACTCCTGAAAAGATAAAAAATCTTTTAATTTCTTCTTCAAAAGAAGATGAAATACCTTATCAACTTGAAGTTAGTGAAGGAGGAACAACTGATGGTTCAGCTATTCATTTGACAAAAGAAGGAATCCCAACGGGAGTCATTTCTGTTCCAACTAGATATATTCACACAACTGTAAGTGTGGCTAGTATGAAAGATATTGAAAATGCTATAAATTTACTAGTTAAAGTTATAGATAACTTATAAACAAAATATAGAATCTATAAATAATTCTTTTTTTATTATTTATTTTATTATAGAAAATTAGATTTTTTTCTTTATTTTTTTTAAATTAACAAAATAATTCATTTTTTTTTATTTGTAAAATATTAGATAATCTTTTTTATTATTATAGTTTATTTAAATATTAATATTTAATTTTTTGATAATTATAAAATATAAAAAATTTTTTTTATCTGTTTATTTAAAAAATTGATTTATTAATAAAATTCATAAAATCCATACTAATATAAAATTAAATAATTGATTTATTAATAAAATTCATAAAATCCATACTAATATAAAATTAAATAATTGATTTATTAATAAAATTCATAAAATCTATACTAATATAAAATATAAAAAATCAACAATTATTTATTTTTAAATTAAATTATTTATGAAAAATAAAAAGTATTTTAGATAATAAAAAAATCATAATTTTAAAATATTTTAATAATTTAACTATTATAATATATACTAAAGAAATTTAATAGAATAATACTAATTATAATAATCATCTTTTATTACAACAAAAATATAAGATATTAGAAAAGTTTATTAATAATTAGAAGAATAAATATATAATGATTTTATAATTAAATATATTAAATCTAATTTTTAATAATTGTGATATAAATGGGAAAGACTTCTTCAAATAACATAAAAAAAGAGTTTGAAAATCTTAGGAATAATCTTCTTGATTTAACACTCAGAAATCAACTTCTTAATTTTAAACCTAGAGCTAAAACTATTGAAGTAATTAATCAATCCCCTTTATCTGTTTACCAGACACTTATTTTACAAAAAAAGAAGATGCAATTTGTTCCTAATAAAAAAGATAGGCGATCTAATAAAGATAATGATGGTGAAAAAAATAGAAAAAAATCAAGATTTTCTGCACTTTGGGAGCATCCTCCAATAGATTTAAGTATATTTTCAGAAGGAGATAAATCATTAAAAGCTGATTTAACTCCAAATGAACTACAAAAAAGGCTTTTTTACATAAATCAACAAGCAAGCACAATGTTTCAAGAACAAGGTTATAATATATTATACTTAGCTATTGGTTTTTTAGAATGGAGAGACAATTTCAAACCAAAGGAAGTTCATCTAGCTCCATTAATTTTGATACCTGTTGTCATTGAACGTAAAAAAGTAGGAAAATCATTTTCCATTTATTGGAATGAAGAAGATTTACAGACAAATATTTCTCTTCAAGCAAAATTAGCTGAAGAAGGAATTGAACTTCCTGAATTTAAAATTACTTCTTATATTGAAGGTGTTGAACATTATTTAAGTGATGTTAAAAATGCTATAAGAAAAAAAAGTGATTGGAAAGTTACAAAACATATTTCTCTAGGTTTTTTTTCATTTACAAAATTTGTGATGTATAATGATTTAAATCCTGAAAGTTGGGAAGAAAATGTTGATTTGACAAAACAAGAACTTATTCAAGCTATTTTTGATCCAAAAAAAAATATTCATGAAGAATCATTTAATGAAAACGATGTTGATAAAGAATTACTTTATAAAGATATGTATCAAGTTCTTGATGCTGATTCCTCTCAAATAGCTGTTATAGAAGATGTTAAAGCTGGACGAAACTTAGTTGTTGAAGGACCACCAGGTACTGGTAAATCTCAAACAATTGTTAATATTATAGCAGAGCTTCTTGCATCAGGTAAAAGCGTATTATTTGTTAGTGAAAAAATGGCTGCATTAGAAGTTGTTAAAAGCAGACTTGATAAAATAGGTCTTGGTAAATTTGTTTTAGAGTTACACAGTCATAAAACTAAACGAAAAAAGCTACTTAAAGAAATTCAAAAATCTACAAATGTTAGAGCTATGGATAATGTTGATATTAATCAAACACTGCGGAAATTAGAAACACTTAGACATCAGCTAGATGTTTATGCAAATATAATCCATCAACCATTATTTGATGTAAAAATGTCTCCTTTTGATTTATATGGACTTAAAGAATCAGCTGAAGATTATTTTTCTAATAAATATAAAGAAGATATACTTCCTCTTGTTAGATATAAATCCCCTGAAAACTATACTCTTAAAGATTTAGACGATATGATTATTGATTTAGAAAATTTGGCTGAACTTCATGCTACTATAACTAAAAATAATCCTTGGAGTAAATGTGATCCTAAAAGTTTGTTACCTTCTGATTTAAGAGAAATTGAGATACTTATTAATGACACTTTAGAGGCATTAAACATTTTTAATTTAGAATCTGAAAGATTGCATGAAAATTTTGGAATTAAATCTCCGAAGACTCTACGAGACTATGAAAAATCTTTAGAATCATTAGAGTTACTTGATGATAAAAATTTTCAATTAATTGATAGTTCTATTTTAACAAATAAAGTATGGCTTGATAATCCTAAAGAAGCTAATAAAATCATCCAAAAATTAGAAAATTATCAAATGACAGAAAAAATCATGAAGAAATTCAATAGTCATATTCTTAATGAGAATATAGATACTTTAATTGATGAAATGGAAAAAGAAAAAAATAAACGATTTAAAATTTTTGGAACTAAAAATTTCAAAGAAGAACTTGAATATCTTTATAAAATTAATATCCCTAATGATAAACAAGCTTTAAGTGATCTTAAACTTGCTAAAAAACATATTAAGTATAAAAAAGAATTAAATGATATTGATAATAAAGGTTCTGCGTTTTTTGGTGAATTATGGCATTTAGATGCTTCAATTGTTGATTTGAAAGAAGCTAGCATTTGGATAAAAAAATTTAATCATTATTTTACTGAAGGATTATACAATCAAGATACAATTAATTTACTCTCAAACACTTTATTTGATATAGATTCAAAAAATGAAATAAAAAATTATCTTAAATCTGCGGAAAAATTCATAACAAAACTTACTAAATTAGAAACAAAATTAAATCCACGTACTAAATTAATATTTAAAAAAGAAACTAAAGATGTCTCTTTTAAAAGATGGGAAAAACAATTAAATTCGTGGAAAGGGCAAATTTCAAGTTTACATCTTTGGTCTCAATATTTAAACAAAAAAAATATATGTTTAAATAGTTCTGCTAAATTATTTATAGATACAATAGAAAAGAGAAATATTGAAAAAAATGATGTTAAACCATTAGTTTTAGGAAATTTTGCTGATAGCTTGTTGAATATAATTTTTGCTGAAAATGAATCTTTATCGGGATTTATTGGAGAATTACACCAGAATAAAATATCTGAATTTCAAGAATTAGATTCTAAAATTATTGAACTTAATCGTAGGAGAATTTTTCAAAAGCTTAATAAAAAAACACCAAAAGTTTTTGGAGCTGGTGAAAATCCAGAAGCTAAAGTATTAGCTGGTGAATTTACTAGAAAAAGAGGGCATCTTCCAGTAAGAACCCTTCTTGAAAAATCTGGAGGCATTATAAAACAAATTAAACCTTGTTTTATGATGAGTCCTTTATCTATTGCTCAATATTTAGATCCTACCAATCCAAAATTACAGTTTGATGTTGTTATTTTTGATGAAGCTAGTCAAGTTAAACCTGAAGATGCTTTGGGTGCTTTTATGAGGGCAAAAACTGCTGTTGTTATGGGTGATACTCAACAACTACCTCCTACTTCATTTTTTGATCAAATGACAGATATGGTTGGAGTTGATGAAGTAGCTACTGCTTTAGATATGGAAAGTATACTTCATTTATGTAAGCTTTCTTTTCCTGTTAAAATGCTTAAATGGCATTATAGAAGTCGCCACGAATCTCTTATTTCTGTTTCAAATAGAGAATTTTATGATGATGAATTATTAGTTTATCCTTCTCCTTCCCATAATACTGAAGAATTAGGATTAAAATTTAAATATAATCCAGACACTGTTTATGAAAGGGGAAAATCTTCTGCAAACCCTCTTGAAGCAAGAGCTGTTGTTAAAGAAATATTTAAACATTTTAACAAATTTGGGGATAAAAAAAGTATAGGTGTTGGAACATTTTCTGTTTCACAAATGAATGCTGTTTTAGAAGAACTAGAAATCGAAAGAAAAATGCATCCTGAACTTGAACCTTTGTTTTCAGATAAGATGAATGAAAGATTCTTTGTTAAAAATCTTGAAACTATTCAAGGAGATGAAAGAGATGTTATTTTAATTAGTGTGGGTTATGGTTTTGATCAAAATAGAAAGATGTCTCTTAATTTTGGACCATTAAATCAAGATGGTGGAGAAAGAAGACTTAATGTATTAATTACACGTGCAAGAGAAAAATGTGTAGTATTTTCTAATTTTAAATCCCATAATATGCATCTAACTGCAAATCCCCCTTCTGGTGCAAAAGCATTAAAAGAGTTTTTAGAATATGCAGAAAACGTATCTCAAGGAAATATAATTAATAAAGTAGAAACAGAAGAACCTTTTGAAGATGCAGTTTATAAATTTTTAATAGAAAATGATTATGAAGTTGATAAACAAGTTGGTTGTGCTGGATTTAGAGTTGATTTAGCTATTATTGATAAAAATAATCCAGGTAAATATTTTTTAGGAATCCAATGCGATGGGAAAAATTATTCATCATCAAAAGTTGCAAGAGATAGGGATCGGCTAAGACAACAAGTTTTAAATGGTTTAGGTTGGAATTTGTATCATCTTTGGTCAACTGATTGGTATAGAAACAGAGATATTACTAGAGAAAAATTATTATCTGCTATCGAGGATATCAAAAATAAAACTTTCATCCAAGAACTTAAAGAAATGAAAATTGTCAAAATACCTTCTGATGATGATATAAAAATTACTAATCCTATCGAAGAAGATGAAGAATTTTTAAATGAAGAAAATATTAATTATGATATCTCTGATGATGATTTTAATGAGATTTCTAATATAACTGAAAATTCTAATGAGTTATCCCTTGAAAATAATCATTTTGAGGATATCATATTCCATAAATCCAATGTTCAAAATGACAATACCACTATAATTGATAATGTAAAAGATTCAAAGAAAAATGACAATAACTTTAATAAAACTAACATTGATTATGATATCAATGATGATAATTTTCCTAATGATTTAAATAGTGCTAATTTAAAGACTAGTGTTAATTCTATTAATAATAATTCAAATTATGATAATATTGAACCAATAGATAATACTATTGCTAAAAAATCTAATTATGATAATTCTGAATCTATTGATAATACTATTGCTAAAAAATCTAATTATGATAATTCTGAATCTATTGATAATACTATTGCTAAAAAATTTGATAAAGATTTTAATTATAATACAGAAATATTGGATTCAAATAGCTATAATGAGCCTAATCTTAATGAAAATATTAATTTAGAAAAAAAAACTTTTCAAGAAAATAATAATAATTTTAACAATAATATTTATAATAATAAAAATCAGAACAACATTAATAAAAATGATGAAAGTCATGAAGATTTAGATAATGATAATAAATATAATGATTTTTCTTCTTCAACTATAAATAAAATCAATAAATTTATTAAAAAACCTAAAATTAAATTTTTATCCCATTTAAATGATGATTTACTCGATTCTAATGAAGATAATGGAAAAGATATATTAAAAAACAATGAAAAAGATTTATTAAAAGATAATGACAATTCAAATAAGATTGATGACAGTTATGATAAATTCGATGATATTGATTTAGAAAATGAGATTAAAAAAGCTCTCGAGTCTATCGATGAAAATTACTCATTTGAAAATGAACATATTAATAATGATTATCATAATATGGAAGAAAATAATCATATTAATCAATTTACAGATTTAAATATCGTTAACAGTGATAATGATATCATTAATCACAATACCATTGAAAATAATGGAATTGATTATGAAGACATTAATAACAATGCCATTGAATCCTCTGTCATTGATGATAATATTAATGATAATTCATCCATAAATAATAATAATAATAATAATAATAATATTCTAAAAAATAGTAATGAATTTTATAAAGAACCTAATAATAACAATATTAATGATTTTGAAAATAATGCAAATTCTATTGTTAATGAATCTTCAACTACTCCAAATAATGATAAAGAAAATAATAATAATAATAATGGTTTAGATATTAATAAAGATGATTTAACTGAAAATACAAGTGAATATCATGATGTTAATTTTGATAATGAAGAGGATGTTAAATCTTTCGATGAATTTGATAGAACTACTGAATTTGATGGTGCTTTTGATCTTAATAACCCTCTTAGAAGAAATTCTATTAATAATTTAATTAATGATAATTCTGACTATAAATCTCAAGATATTAGAAAAAGAGTTAAATCTGTTTCTCAATCTATAAATGAAATTAAAAATGAAGTTATGTACATTAACAAATCTTTAAATGAAATAGAAAATCCAACTATTCCAAAAAATTTTGTTGTTATTGATAGAACTAATGACAGCTTTCTTAAAAATTCCAATGGAAATATTAATGAAAATAGTAATAAATATATTGATAAATATATTGGTGATATAACTTTCCAAGATAATAATTTAGAAAATATTGTTGAAAATATTAATAGTGAATATATTGAAATTGAAAAAGAAAGAAAAAAAGATGCTAACAAGTTTAAAGAAGTTGATAACACTAAAACTCTCAACAAAAAACTTAATATTGAAGATATGATTATTCCATATAAAATCACAGATAATATCCATTTAAATAATGTTGATGAGTTTTATCAATTAAATGATAATGAACTTATAGAACTGATTAATAAAATTGTTATTACTGAAGGTCCAATTCATATTAATGAACTTATTGTGAGAATTAAAAAAAATTGCCACCTTAAAAGAATAGGTTCTAAATTTAAAGAAAGAATTTTTAAAGGAATATCACTTGGAGAAAATAATGGATTGATTATTTCTATTGATAATTTCTTATCCTCTTCTGAGATTATTGATATTCAAATTAGAAAAAGAAAATCTCCTAATATTGATTATATTTCTAATGAAGAAATTGAAGAAAATATTAAATTAATACTGAAATTTATAACGCCTATTGAAACAAAAGAAATTATTAAAAAAGTAGCTAGAAATTTTGGATTTAAGGCAACTTCTAAAAAAACTTCTACTAGAATAAATAGTATACTTGATTATATGCTTGCTAATGAAATTATAAAAAATACTAATGGAAAAATCGAATTTGTTATTATTGATTAAATATTTATTTTTAAATTTATATAAATAACTTTATTGAAAAATGAAGTAATTATTTTTAATCATAAATTCTTTTTTATATATAATTTATATAAATAATTTAATATTGAAATATCTGTATATTTAAAATTTTATAAATTATAAAAAAAATTATAACTTTTAAATTTCTCTATAGTTCTATTGTTAAGATTACTGAATATCTATTTCCAAACTATTATTTATTTTTAGTTTTATTTTAAATCTATTTATAATTTTTTATTTTTAATAGTTTTAAATAAAATTAAATGTGAACTAATATAATTAATATTTTTAATAATATTATGTAAAAAATTTTCTAATATTATAAAATTTCTTTTTCAAAAGTTAAAAAAATAATGTTTACTAAAGAAATTAAAATCTAATTATACTGCTTTTATTTATAAATATTATATTAATATTTAACAAATTTTATATACATGAAAAAATAAAGAATAAGTTATATTTAATGAATAAAAACAAAAAGAATAGATGATATTTTTGTAAATTAATTCATATCATCCGTTTTTTTTGTCACTAACCCTATTAAAAAAAGCTCTGCAAGGAGACATGATTCAATGGCTAGTGGGAATATATATGTAAAATTCCATATTTAAACTTTTTCATCAAAATTATTCGCTATTCAACAGATTAAGTTTAAATTCACAAAAACCAAAGAAGGTTACTGAAAGTAGTAGCGTTAGCTAGCGTCAAATTTAAAAATTCTAAATTTTATTTATTTTTAATTAATTTATCTGAAAAAATTTCTTTTTTATATATATTTCAATTATTTTTATTTGTAGTGACTCTCATAAAATTAAAAGAATTTCAATAAATATTATTTAATGTAATATATTCCTCTTTAAATTTCATTTTAGCTTCATATAGTTGTAAATTTCAAAATATTTAAAAAATATTTGTAATTTTTTTGGATTAAAAACAATCGTTTTCAAATTATTTATTTATATATATAATATTTATTAATATTTTTTAAAAAAATAGAATAATATCAATTGTTTCTATATACTTTTACATTTTATACTTCGATTTTTAATTTAAAGTAAAATTTATAAAAATTATTTATAATTTTAACTATTAAATTAATAGATATTAGTGATTATAAATTTAATAAAATTAATATTTAAAATATAAATTGAATTTCTATTGTTAAAAATATTAAGTAAAAAAAAATGCATTATTAATAATAAATAGAAAATGTATAGAATTAATAATTTAAATAAAAATTTATTCTATAAATATATTGTAATCTTTAATTTTAATTTAAAAATGGAAAAAAAGTAAGAATATAGGAATAAACCAAAGTTTAAGAAAAAATTTTGATTTAGTTTTTTAAACATACGATTTAAGGGGGGTGAATATGTATGATTAACTATGGTTTACTCCTAAGCGATTTGAAGAAATTCAAATCTAAATATATTTATTGGAATTACAGTATATAAATGTTTTGTAAAGAATTTTTATTTAAGATAAAATTAAGTTAGTTTAAATTGAGAAAGTTTGTATATATAAGTTCAAATCTATTATAAATATGTTTATAGATTAAAATTAAATTAATTTATAAGTTATTTATTAGTATTTCCTATTTAAAGGATTTTAAACAAGATATGATTTCTTCATCTTTTTCAAATAACTTTAAATAAGATATTCAAAAGATCTTAATTTATAGTAAAGCACAAAATTTTGTATAAAAATTATCAATTAATATTTAAATAATCAGAATAATTTAGTTCCAAAAATTAAGTATTGGACTATATAAATTAATTTAATAAAAATTACTTCTTAAAAATTTTATTTTAATTTATATATTAAAAAAATAATTAATTATATAACACAACTTTGTAAAAAATTATGATATTTAAAAAATTTCTAAAAATTTTAATATACAATAGAAAAATTTGATATACAATAGAATTTAATAAAAAAATTAAAAAAAATATTAAAAAAAATTAAATATTTTTAGAATATTTTTATAATTATAATAAAAAATTAGAAAATTTTATTAAATATTAAATTAAATTAATAAAATTGTATTTTAATAAAAAAATAATAAAATTTTATTAATAATTATTATAATATTTATTGTAAAAATACTAAATTTTATAAAATTTGAAAAATCTTCAAACTATAGCTAAATTGAATAAAACATATACATGTAATCATTAATTTTTGATAAAATTTCATAATTTAATATTTCGTGTAAATTTATATTCGTTATAGTATAGTTTAACGAAGTTAATTTTTTAATTTTTTATAAATTTTATTATAAATTATTAAAATTACATAATATTTTATAATATTTATTATATAAATATACTTAATTATTTTTTAAATATTTAAATATATTAAAATGATTAAATTTAATAAAATATAGTTTAATATAGTTTAATATAATTAAATATAATTAAATATAATTCAAATCTATTATAAATAAGATAAATTATTAATAAATGATTATTATGACAGAAATTGAAGATATTCTTAATAAACTAGAAAGACTTTCAAATCCAGAAGAAGAAAATGGGTTGGCTAGATTTGGAATTAATCCAAAAGACACATATGGTTTAAGAATGCCTGAAATTAAGCAAATTGCTAAAAAATTTAAGAATAAACATGAACTTGCATTGCAATTATGGGAAATTGATAATCGAGAAACAAGAATTATCGCTTCTTTAGTAGATGATCCTAAATTAGTCACTTCAAAACAAATGGATGAATGGGTTTCTGAATTTGATTACTGGGAGATTTGTGATCAATGTTGTATTAATTTATTTAGAAAAACTGAGTTTGCTTATGAAAAAATTTTTGAATGGACAGCTGATGAGAGAGAATTTGTCAAAAGAGCTGGATTTGCACTAATAGCTGTTCTTGCTATACATGATAAAAAGGCTAATGATGATATTTTTGAAAAATTACTCGAATTAACAAAAAAACAGGCTATTGATGATAGAAATTTTGTTAAAAAAGCAGTTAATTGGGCTATTCGCCAAATTGGTAAACGAAATAGATATTTAAATAAAAAAGCTATTTTAATTTCCGAGGAAATTGATTTAATTGACTCTAAATCTGCTCATTGGATAGCTAAAGATGCTATAAGAGAATTAAATAGTGAAAAAGTTGAATTATCTTTGATTAAAAAGGAAAAAAAGATTAAATAATAAAAAAATTTTCTATTAGGATTTATTTTCTATTTTTAAATTTTTAAAAAAATTTTCTATTATATTTTTAATACTAATTTTTATATTTATATTAATTTTTTGATTTTTTTATAATACTATTTAAGATAATAGTATTAATAATTTTATTTTATATTAATACTTTTTTTCTTAAAAATATTAATGTATTTATCAATTTTTTATTAATACTTTTTTTCTTAAAAATATTAATGTATTAATCAATTTTTTATTAATACTTTTTTTCTTAAAAATATTAATTTTTATTTATTCCATTTAATACTATTTATTTTAATTTTATTACTATATTATCTAATTAATAAATAAATTTAATAAATATAATTTTAAAGTATTACTTAATAATATTTTTAATTGAAAACATATTAATTAATATATATATATATTACTAAATTTAAAAAATTTATTAATAAATATATTATAAAAAATTTAAAAGTAATAATATTATTATAAATTCTATTATAATTTAATAAAATTTAAGAAAAAAATAATAAATTTAAATAATAATAATAATTAAATAAATATAAAGAATTAATAATAATTATTCTATATATCTAAACTTCATTTCGACTAAAACAATCAAAATAAAACCTATTACAGCCAAAGATATAGTAAATAATAAATCAAAAGGAGAAGATCCTAAATTAGAAGATATCTTAACAAAAGGAATTCTTAGTGTTCCAATCATCACACCAATCAAGAAAGCCATAGTTATCTCTTCATAATGTTGAAGTAAATAATCCAAGAGCTTAGAAAATCCTAAAATGCCAATAAATGCACCAATACAAAAAGTAACTATTTCAACAAATCTTAATGAATTTAAAGCACTTAGCATATAATAGTACTGTCCTAAAAGGAGCAAGATAAACGCGCCTGAAATTCCTGGAAGAATCATTGCACAAATAGCTATCATTCCAGAAATAAAAATTATTGGAAGAGTATGATTTGTAGCTATTGGATTTAATCCAACAAATATAAAAGATAAAATAAATCCTATTATTGAAATTAATATCATTTTAGCTGAAAAATTTAGAATTTTAGTATATAACACATATGAAGATGCAAGTATCAATCCTAAAAACACCGCAAATGTAAATGCTGGATAAACATCAAGTAAAAATTTAATAACCTTGGAAAAAGTAAGTATTGCAATAGCAATCCCTAAAATAAGAGGAATGAATAGTTGAAAATCAATTTCATCAATGAGTTTCTTTTTAAACTCAGAAAAATTCAACTTAAGTAATGGTTTTACAAAAGAAAATTTTATTTTTCCAATTCCATGAACAAGTCTTTCGTAAATTCCAGTGATTAATGCAATAGTTCCTCCAGAAACACCTGGAATGGCATCTGCAGCTCCCATAAATAATCCACGAAAGAATATAAGCAATGGTTCTATAAATTTATTTGACATAATAACACTTTTTTCCTAATATAAATAATAAATTTATTATTTTTTGAAATATTTATGATTTATTATATTATATATTAATAATATGTTATTTAATATTTATATAATATTTATATAATATTTTTATAAAAATAAATATTACTAAAATGAATTAATTTTTATATTAATAATTATATTTATAATATATAAAAGAATTAATTCTTATTTTATAAATTTATATAATAATTATAAAAAGAATTAATTTTTATTTTAATAATTATATATAATAATTATATTATTAAAATAATTATATTAATAATATATAAAATTATTAACTTTTTTTAATTATTATTAATTATATGAATCTAATCATATTTTAAATTATTAAACAATATTGTTTAAAACAAAATTATTTACTCAATTTTTCTTCAACTAATTCTTTTGCAAGTGGAGTAATATTTTCATTTAAAACATTCTTTAAAAAATCTCCAGTATATGTTCCTGATTTAGCTACCTTTTCAGGAGTGCCTTGAGCAACAATTTCCCCACCACCATCTCCACCTTCAGGACCGAGATCAATAATATAATCAGAAGTTTTAATAACATCTAAATTATGTTCAATTACTACAACAGAATTTCCAGAATCAGTTAACCTTCCAAGAACTTCAAGTAATCTTTTTATATCTTCAAAATGAAGGCCAGTAGTTGGTTCATCTAAAATATATAATGTTTTTCCAGTACTTTGTTTAGATAACTCTTTTGAAAGTTTAATTCTTTGTGCTTCTCCACCAGATAAAGTTGTAGCAGCTTGACCAATTTTTATATATCCCAATCCAACATCATATAATGTTTGAAGTTTTTTCTTAATTCTTGGAATATTTTCAAAAAATTCTAAAGCTTCTTCTACAGTCATTTCAAGAACTTCATATATATTTTTACCTTTATAACGAATATCTAAAGTTTCTTCATTATATCGTTTCCCTTTACATACTTCACAAGGGACATAAACATCAGCTAAAAAATGCATTTCGATTTGAATTATACCATCACCAGAACAAGCTTCACAACGACCTCCTTTAACATTAAAACTAAATCTTCCAGGTTTATAACCTCTAGCTTTAGATTCAGGAGTTTCTGCAAATAACTCTCTAATATATGTGAAAAGTCCTGTATAAGTAGCAGGATTTGATCTTGGAGTCCTTCCAATAGGAGTTTGATCAATTATTATAAGTTTATCAATGTTTTCTGCTCCTTCGATAGAATCATGTTTTCCAGCATAGCTATGTTTTTTATTTAATATTCCATTTAATCCTTTATTTAAAACTTGATTAATAAGTGAACTTTTACCAGAACCAGAAACTCCTGTAACACAAGTAAAAACACCTAAAGGAATATCAACATCAATATTTTTTAAATTATTTTCTTTAGCACCTTTAATTGATATAAACTTTCCATTTCCTGATCGATAATTAGTATTTATAGATATTGTTTCTTTTCGAGAGAGGAATTTTCCAGTAATAGAATCTGGTGAATTCATGATTTCTGTAGGAGTTCCTTGGGTAACAACTTTTCCCCCATGTTCTCCTGCACCAGGACCAATGTCAACAACATAATCTGCTGATAAAATAGTTTCTTCATCATGTTCAACTACTATTAGTGTGTTTCCAATATCTCGAAGTCTTTTTAATGTTTCAATTAATTTAACATTATCTCTTTGATGAAGACCAATACTTGGTTCATCTAATATATATAAAACACCAACTAAACCAGATCCAATCTGAGTTGCTAAACGTATTCTTTGGGCTTCACCACCAGATAAAGTACCTGATGAACGCTCCATAGTTATATAATCAAGACCGACATCAACAAGAAACCTTAATCTTTCTTTTATTTCTTTTAATATTTCAGTTGCAATGAATAATTCTCTTTTAGAAAGTTTAATTCCTTTAAAAAATTCAAAACAATCTTTAATAGGTAATGATACAACATCATAAATAGATTTATCTCCAACTGTTACAGATAATGCTTCAGGACGAAGTCTTTTTCCATTACAAACATGGCAAGCATGATCACTCATAAATTTTGAAATATAGCTACGAGAATAATTTGATTTTGTTTCAAGATAATGCCTTTCCATTCTATTTATTACACCTTCAAACTTTCGATTTACCCTATAAGACTTATTTCTTCTTTTAAAATTAAAGGCAACTTTGTCTTTAGTTCCATAAAGAATAGCATTCTGTTCATCTTGTGTCAAATCTTCAAAAGGAGTGTCCATTGAGAATTTCAGGTGTTCAGCTACAGCAGAAAGCATTTGATGATAGTAATTATCTTTATTACCCTTAGTTCTGCTCCATGGAACAACAGCTCCTTCATTAAGTGAAAGTTGAGGTTCTGGAACAATTAAATCTGGATCCATTTCCATCTTACTACCAATTCCATTACACTCTGGACAAGCCCCATGAGGACTATTAAAAGAAAACATTCTTGGAGTTATTTCCTCAAAATTAATTCCACAATCAACACAAGCAAAATGTTCAGAATAGACTTTTTCATATTTTTTAGTCTGGATTTCTTCAGTTGCATTTTTTTTACTATTAGTTTTATTGGTTTGAATTTCATTATTATTCATTTCTTTATCATAAAGAATATTTACTATTCCTTCCCCAAATTCAAGAGCAGTTTCTACAGAATCAGCTAATCTTCTTTGAAACTCCATATCTTCTCTTATTACAAGCCTATCAACAACTACTTCAATAGAATGTTTTGTATTTTTATTTAAGATAATGTCTTCTTCAAGATTTTTTATTTCACCATCAACTCTAACACGTACAAAACCTTTATTTCTTAAATTTTCAAATATCTTTTTATGTTCTCCTTTCCTATCCTTAACAATAGGACCTAAAACTTGAATCTTGGTTTTTTGAGAATCTTGTCCTTCTTCAACAATACTTTCAACAATTTGTCCTACAGTTTGAGGAGAAATTTTTTTTCCACATTTATAACAATGAGGAGTTCCTATTCTTGCAAAAAGAAGTCGAAGATAATCATATATTTCAGTAATAGTTCCAACAGTAGACCTTGGGTTCATTTTTGTAGTTTTTTGATCAATTGATATAGCTGGGGACAATCCTTCTATATAATCTATTTCAGGTTTTTTCATTTGTCCTAAAAATTGTCTTGCATAAGCGGATAATGATTCAACATATCTACGCTGTCCTTCAGCATAGATAGTATCAAATGCTAATGAAGATTTTCCAGATCCACTTAACCCTGTAATAACCACAAATTCATCACGAGGAATAGATATATCTAAATTTTGGAGATTATGTTCTCTTGCTCCTTTTAAAATAATCTCTCTTTTATTCGAATCTTTGGTCATGATTTTAATTCTCCTAATAAATAATTTTTTTATTTTCAATAATTATAATATAATATTTAAATATTCAAATAACTTAATAATATAATAATTTAATAATATAACAATTTAATAATATAACAATTTAATAATATAATAATTTTAATAATTGAATAATTTATTTTTTTTAATAATTTTATTACAAATTTTTTTTACATATTTATTACAATTAATAATATAATCAGATATATTATCTTTAAATCTAGAATAATACAATATTATAAATTTATAATTAAATAAATTAAATTATTAAAAAATACAAAATCTAATTAATTGATAATAATTTAAAATTACAATGTTAATAAATATAATTGAAAATCTAATTATAATAATCATTAAATTAATAAATAAATTATAATAATAAATTTAATTTAATAATAAATACATTTAATTAAATTTTAATAATACAATTTAATAATATTACAAAATTAGTATATATAATATAATAATATTATATAATACAAACAATATAAATTTTTCTATTTATACTAATATAATAACTATTATAAATAAATATAATAATATTATGCATATCTTAATTACTCTTTAATTTAATGATATTATAAGCTTTGAGTTAGCATATGAGAAGTATTATAATTAAGATTTAAAATTTTTTAAAACTTATTATAAAAAAATTCAATTGTTTATCAATCTTTTAACTAAATTATAAGCTTTATCTGTACCTAATGAACCATTTACTACAGATTTTTCAGTGTAAATTTCAACATCATCAGCTAAATCTCTTTTTAAGCTAGAATAAATAGCTAAAGGAATAGGGTCTCTAGTATGAGTTCTAACATCTATAGGAGTAGCATGATCTGGAAGGATAGCTATTTTATAATCTTGATAACTTCCAATTTCATCCATTATTTTACCTAAAACATATTTATCAATTTTTTCAATAGCTTTAATTTTTTCTTTAATATCTCCAGCATGACCTGCTTCGTCAGGAGCTTCAACATGAACAAATAAAAAATCGTTATTTTCAAGGGCATCAGCTGCATATTTACCTTTAGCTTTGTAATCAGTGTCAAAATATCCTGTGGCTCCAGGAACATCAATATTATTTAATCCAGCAAAAACACCAATTCCTTTTAATAAATCAACACCCGTGATAACCGAACCACTCAATCCATAAATATCTTTAAATTTAGGCATATTAGGGCGGATTCCTTGACCCCATAACCAAATCATGTTAGCAGGATTTTTTCCATTAGCTAGTCTTTTTTGATTCACAGGATGGTCTTTTAATATTTCTTTTGATTCTAACATGATATTTTTAATTTTTAAAGGAGATTTCTCATTCCATTTAATATAATCTTCAATATTTTCTCCAACAATATCATGAGGTGGAGTGGTGGGAAAAGAAGCTAATTCAATCCCTTTTTTAACAAAAATATGTCTGTAGCTAATTCCAGAATAAAATTTTCCATTATTCTCTTCTTTAATATAATGATTATTTTCCATTGAAAATTCTTTATTTAATGAATCTATTAAAATACTTGCTTCTTTAGAGCTAATGTGTCCTGCATTGAAATCAGCTAATATCCCATTATCTTCTGTTATAAGATTGCAACGAAAAATTACTTCATCATCATCAGTTTTTATACCCATACTTCCTGCTTCTAAGGGACCTCTTCCAGTATAATATTTTTCTGGATTATACCCAAATATACTCATATTAGCTACATCTGAGCCTGGTTCAAGTTTTTTTGGTATGGTTAAAAGTTGGCCGACTTTTCCTTTTGATGCAATTTTATCAATATTAGGTTTATCAGCAACTTCAAGTGGAGTTTGATTATTTAATTCTTTTAAGGGGTAATCTGACATGCCATCCCCTATTAATACTACATATTTCATAATGATTCCATAATATTATTAGTTTATGAGTTGATTTTTTTATATAAATAAATAAATTTATATTTTATATTGATTAATTTTATTATAATTAATAATTTTATTTATAATAAATTTTGTTAATATAAACTTTTTATGTAATATTTAAGTTAGAGTTAGATTATAATTAATAATTTTATATTTATAATAAATTTTGTTAATATAGACTTTTTATGTAATATTTAAG
>Ga0082212_10003336_pt1 | contig 22867 bp, 16 predicted proteins | sample TergutNt197P3_FD_71548 | JGI IMG/M metagenome (GOLD analysis project Ga0082212, IMG submission 71548) | Neocapritermes taracua P3 segment gut microbial communities from Petit-Saut dam, French Guiana - Nt197 P3 | ecosystem: Host-associated > Arthropoda: Insects > Digestive system > Gut ...
CGACGGTGCAGCCACATAGCATCGCCGCCCATCACGTCGGGCTTGATTTTCAATTCATTCAAGGCCTCGTCAAGCGTCATTCCGGCGACGACGGCGCCTTTTCCCGTTTGCCGCACACCCCTCTTTGGCGCGTCGCCCCAAAGAGACTGCACGGCAGTATCGAAGCGTCGACGAGCGGTCGCGGCATCCGACAGGGTAGCAAGTCCGTGCGGCGCATTTCCAATAATTGTTGCGCCATCCTGCACGAGTGTACACAGTTTTTCAAGCGTTTCCGGCAACATGCGCGGATTGTCGGGTATCCACATCACACGGTAGCGGATACCTTCGGGTGTGACGAGCATCCCGTCCTGTACCGAGAGCCGGTTCACCAGGACATCGGGATTGCAGTAGTCATATTTGAACCCTGCGGGGAAAGGGGCTTCCTGGTCGGGCTTGTGGTTTATTTCGTCGCCGAGATACCAGAGAACGTCCGAGACCGGCTTGCCGCGTTCAAGCAGATAGGTACACCGCGAAAGGTAGGCGGTGAACTCCGGTATGTGCTTCCACCAGGTCTGCCCGCGCAGGAAAGGCGTCCCGATTCCCGAACCGAACGAAGTGCCGGGTGGCAGGAAAGGCGTCTGCGGGTTATGCGTGTAGGTATGGAACACAAAATGGGTCACACCTTCGATACAGTTGATATTGGCTACTTCCTTCAGCATGTCCCAGTGTTCGTCATACGTCAGGTTAAACGAGGTGAACGCTTCGGCTGCAACACGCGGCTTACCGTAAATCCGGGCGGCAGAGGCTGTGGGCTTGATCGGCTTGAAATTAAGCGATCCGACGTATGCCCTGTGAAATTTAACGTCGGAAAAGGGATGCCAGAACTCGCACATCGGCACATCGGCATGTTTGAAATATTCGAGGATATCCGCAGGGAAAATGTCGCCTGCCGCCGTTTCGTATGTGATGGACAAGTTATTATCTTTTGCCAGTTCGGCCATACGGCCATAAAATTTATGAACGAAAAGATCGCCGATAACGCCGCGCCAGTCTCGCAGAAAGCGCACGGATGTCTCATGGTCGCCCACAACATAGCCGAACACAGCCGGCAGCCATTTACGAAGCGGATAACCGGTACTATTTTTGAACTCCGTTTCCATATTGTCCGTCCATGTCTGGGTCTTACATTCCCAGCTGTCTAAAAGCATCGCGTTCAACAGGCCATTTGCCAAAGCCCCTTCCTGACCTGCGAGACGACCGATATAACCTGCAAAGTGGGCATTGGGACCTGCTTCGGAAAGTTTGTCACATTCCCAGCCCGTTCCTTCGGGCGGCGCCGGGCTGTTACGCATCCCCGTATTCACATGCCCGATACGCAGGACTGTCCATTTGCCGGGTGGCGCTGTCATATCTACAAAACCCTGCTTATTCATGCTCGACGATATATCATAAATCTGATCCGGATCGATAAAACTCGCCTTCGATTGTCGGGGCAGTTCGTTCTCGCGAACGATGCTGCGCAGTGTCCAGCCTGCCTCCGATTCCCAGTTGTTTTTGCGGGCGGCTGAAAACAGCCGGAGCGAACGAAGCGCCATATCGTATTTGTTCACAATGGAAATGCGGTAAGTCTTCGCATCCGGCATTTCGTTGCAGGCGAGTGAAATGGGGCGGTCGTCCTGCCAGCTGCTCTGCGGCATGGCGGCGTGCAGCACATTTTGGGCAGCGCCATCGCTTAAAATAGCCTGTACGGTCACCGTCACGCCCGGCACATAACACACGGCGTGATTGAAACCGTCAACACTCGAAAACTCAACGGTACGGACAGTCGTCTCGCCGGGAAAGGTCACCTCTACCCAGTGAGGGTCCTGTTCCGTTGCAGGCGAAAGCGTAAACCGAATGCCGGGCGTCCCTGCCAGCCATTCTTTCCACGGGAAATCCGGACGGTTGCTTTTCACGGATTGCGGTTTAAGCGCTTCGCCGGTATCTTCGAGGGGCGTCGGGAAGGCGATGACGGCGATATCCCTGTAGTCGCGCCAGGGCTCTTCACTTGGCTGCGGTTGCGGCAAGTATGCGCCGGATGCACCGCCTTCCACATCGGTACGGCTCCATACGAGGTGACGCATCGCATTGGACGGTTCAATCCAGGGGCCGCCCGACATGGCCCAGCCCGGGCAGTTTTGCATCGTGAAACGCAATCCCAGCCGTCGACACTCCTCGGCGGTATACCGTACGGCATCATCCCATAAATCGCTGAGACAGGTGATCTGGGGGTCGACGCCGGGCCAGGGGCCGCCAAACTGCCCGTGAAACAGCTGAATACCGGAAATCCCTGCGCCGGCAATGGCTTCCAGGTCGGCGGTGATGCCTTTCTTGGCTACATTTCCCCCGATAAAATGAAACCAGGTCTGCGGGTGATATACCTTCGGCGGCATCCGGAACGCTCCTTCGTCATGCCTGCCGAAAGGCCGGTTCAGTTCTTTACCCGACGGAACCGCCGGAGGCGGGCCGCCGACGGACGTTTCCTCATGCTGGCATCCGACAATACCCGCCATATAAAGGAGGAAAACGAATCCATAAAATTTTTTCTTTTTCATATTTTACTATTAGACGTCATTGGTAGGCACGAAGCAATCCAGAAAGCACTATAATGCCTTGTTTATCACTGGATTGCTTCGCAGGCTCGCAATGACGGATGGGCGGACGTCATTGGTAGCCTGCGAAGCAACCATTATTCAATCACCGTTCAGCGCCTGATACACTGATTTCAAAAACCGGTCGGGAGCGGGCGTATAGTGGCTCCATCCCATGATATTCGTATAAAACAACAATATCATATTTTCTTCAATATCAATGATATATCGGGTGCCGAACGCGCCGCCCCAGTAGAGCGATCCCACCGAAGTCATGGTTTTGATGTAATTGTTTTTATGGTTGGCAATTTCAAAACCCAAACCCCATTCATACGAATTATTTTCCTTCAAACCGACTAAATGGTTGACACCCATCATCTCCACCGTCTTTCGTCCCAGTACGCGCCGATTGTTAAATTCGCCTTTATTAAGGATCATCTGACAAAATTTGGCATAATCCGCAATGGTACCGCACAAACCGCCTCCCCCGCCGTTATAGAGCCGTTCAGGTTCTAACGGATAGATTTGTTCATGGGCTTCGGGATTGAAGACGAATCCCTTCTCGCCTGAATCAAGGTATAATTTCACTAAGCGGTCGTGTTTCTCCGGAGGCAGGTAAAAATAGGAATCATCCATTCCCAAAGGTTCAAAAATACGCTCCCTGATGAGCGCATCTAATTTTTTCCCCGATATGACTTCAGCCAAGTATCCGGCAATGTCAATGCCGAAGCCGTAGGTGAATTTTTCGCCCGGATCGTGCATCAGCGGCGTGCGGGCGATGCGTTCAACCACCTCTTGGGTCGTGACGGGGTACGGGTAACTGAAGCCGTTCAGATTATCGCCGAAAGTATTGTAGCTGTAACCGGAAGAGTGCGTAATCAGCTGGCGCACCGTGATGCTTCGGCTGGCCGGACGCGTCACAAGATCGCCCTTTTCAGCGCTACCTGAAACGTATACCTGCGGATTGGCAAACATGGGAAGATATTTCTCAACCGGATCGTCCAGCATAAATTTGTCTTCCTCGAACAGGGTCATCAACGCAACGGTCGTAATGGCCTTGCTTTGCGATGCCCAACGGAAAATATCGGTCGTTTTCACAGGCGTTTGCGCTTCCAAATCGCTGTAGCCAAAAGCCTTGTGATGGATGACCTTTCCATTGCGGGCAACAAATGACACCGCATTGGGCGCTATCCCCTTACTGATATAGCCGGCCATCAGGGAATCGACACGCTGCAACCGTTCGGCATCGAACCCGGACGAACCGGGCTCGGACGCGACGGTAAACTGCTGCGGTACAACATTTTTATTATCTTTATCAGCGCATGTATCGCAACTTGTTATCCCTGCAATACATATCAAGAAAAAAAACACTGTTCTCATGGAGCATGTTATCCTGGTCTGTTCAAACTTTTGTCCATGCGAACTGTTTCAGGTAGTCGAAATCGGCTTTGAGAACGGCAAAAATATCACCGCCCGTCTCCTGTTCGACCGTAAGGTCTGCCAAACCGGAAGCTTTTGCCAGTTCAAACAGTTTCGGATAAGGTACGCTGCCTTTTCCTACCTCCGTATATTTCTGGGTATCGGCATCGAAATCGGATGCGTGCCACAGTGGAATACGTCCGGGATAGTCGCGCACGTAATGAACGCAATCGCCGCCGCCTCTGACGGTATGTCCTAAATCCAACTGGAAAAACATCAGCTTGGGATCGGTATTCTTAATGAGATAGTCGAGTAGCATCTCGTCATCAACCTTGCTGAACGTCTCATGGTGGTTGTGAAAGGCAAATTTCACACCGTTTTTCTTGCACACTTCACCTACGCGGTTGAAATGGTCGACAATACGCTTAAGGTCATCCATATTTTTGGTCGGTCCCGGCATGTACGACTGTACAGCCCAATTAGCGCCGCCCGACTTGAGCGCGGTGGCACATTTCTTCCAGAAATCCCATTCCGGGGCATTGGTATCTGCGGGTAACAAGTTCGTTCCCGTGTGTGCGCCCGAAATCTTCATCCCCATGTCTTTCAGCAAGACGCTCACCTCTTTCACCGTTTTCTCGAGAAATTTGTCACCATTGAAACTGTAAAGTTCCACCGATGAATACCCCATAGCGGAAAGTTTTTTCAAACTTCCTTCAAAATCATTCGGCAGCACATCCTTGATACTGTATAACTGTATGCCGATACGGCCTTTGTTTGGCTTTGCCGCCGCAAACAACTCTTGCGTGGCCATACTGCTTGCGGCTAACAACACCGCACTTCTGTTGATAAATTGACGTCTGTTCATAACATATATAATTTAATAAAAAGATCAAATCTTCTCGTACAACGCTTCCGTAAAGGCAAGCATGTTGGCGTGCGGGGTGAATTTGGGTATTTCGCAGCCGGCGCTGATGCAGGCTTTGCCTCCGGAATCGATACGGCACTGGCGAACGGCATTTCTGACGTCCGACACCGAACCGTTCAGCATGATGGCTACCGGGTCGATATTGCCGTTGACCACCGAGACGCCGTCGAAAATCTCAACCGACCGTTTCATGTCGACCATCCAGTCAATGTCCATGATGTCTATTTCAAGCGCGACAATATCTTCCAAAAGATGGTTGATATCGCCACAAATATGAAGTCGGGTAACCCCGCCCGCTTCCTTGATGGCGTCCACAATCCGTTTTTCATAAGGGAAAATGATATTTTTGTACGCATCCCGATCAATTTGCGAAACCGCCGCATCGCCCATGCCGATGATGTGCGCGCCGGCTTCTATTTGCGCCTTTGCACACCAAATGGCTTCCTGCGTGCATTTTTCCAGCAGTTTGTGGAAAAGTTCTTCATTGATATACATATCCATCAGGCTTTCGGTCATCGTATGCAGATCGCAAGCCTCGGCCAGCGGCCCTTCTACCCAGCCCATTATCGGATATTCGTCGCCCTTTTCCTTTTTGAAGAGTTCAATGGCATGAATACGGTCGAGGATGCGAACCGACTGCCAGGGATCAAACAGCTGCAGTTTGCTCACATCTTCGATAGTCGGTATCAAGACCTGTTTCGGATGCGGTATTTCATCCTCCGGAATGATCAGTTCCGTTCCGAAATCGGCTGTTTCGCGTACAGGGTCCGACATGGTACTGAAAATGTCGATGCCGAATGTCTCCGTACAACGTAAATTGCCTTCCACCAATACCCTGTAATCGGTACAAAACTGTCCGAACGGTTTGTTGATGTAGTTGGCGGCAAAAAACATTACGATATTCAGGTTGGGAACCCTGTCCAATTCATTCGCCCTGCCCTCCATCATGGCCAGCAGGCGCTTGTAAGGTGTAATAATCATGGTATAAATGTTTTAAAAAATTATGCATCCAATATCGTTCCGGATCGAAAGGGTCGGTCGTATTAAAAAATCGAAATTTGTTTGTTGTACTCATTTTTTCAATCATGAACGAAAATCACGACAAACGTACATGAAAAATTCGGATTTTCCAAACGCGTACGAAGAAATTTTTTTTTTATTCAATTGGGTGCATTTCAAATTGAAATGCACCCACTCAATTTGTCGGACTTGTCATGACATATTCGAGTATCTGGTCCAACAGGTACATCGCCTCCGGATGCGCCGAAAGCAGATCAATTCCATGTGTCATCAATATGCTTCCTTTTTGGCCGACAGTCGCTTGCGCGGCATACATGAAATAATCGTTTCGCCCTTCGCCGACCGCAAGATATTCCAGCTGCTCAAACGGTTTCGTCTTCGCGACCGGCAGCCCCTGCTTGATCAGGCGAAACCATAGCGGACTGATATAACCGTCGTGCGGAAAATTGCCGAACGCCGGGTGATGCGCAAAAGCGGTACCCGTCTGATTGCCGATCCACCACCAGCCAAGTTGAACGTTTGGCGGGCCTTCTGTCCCGCCGATCATCACAACCCTTTTTTCTGCAGCTATGGCCTTGGCTATTTCAGGACAGTCGGGCGTTCCAATCACAATATTCGCCGCATCGCCTGTCGGCGTACCTGTCAAAAGCAATCCTTCATACTTTTTGGCAAGCACATCGGCCAACTGCGGCGTAACGGCAACGCCCCGCCCTTGCATGGATTTCGTTTCCCGCATGGGGAAAGCCCAAAAATCCCAGTCGTTCGTCACATCGTTTCCCAACCGCGTCACAAGGCGCCAATGATCAGCGTGCTTCAGTCGGGGGACGACAAATTGTACATCGCCAACCTTCCCGACGTCGCCCGGTTTCATGTCGATGCCTTCCAGAACGCCTTCAACAAGTGTCGTTTCACCGGATTGGATCGCCCATGCAACACTTTCGCCGATCAAGTTGTCGCTGCCGAAATGGGAAATGAACAGGGAGGCATGCACCGTCTCGCCTTCGACAAGTATCGGATGTTCACGGTCTTCCATTTGCATGAGAAGGGCTGTCGGGCCATTGAATTTGGCAACATCACGCGGCATCACGCCATTCGATTTCGGCTCCCAGAACGGGTTGAACATGCCTTGCCCCGTAAAATCGTAAGTGCCGTCGTAATTGACGATGACGTCGACGAGTGTCCAGAAACTGTATCCGTCACACTGCGGGTCCATCCGGGCTGCTTCAAGTCCCTGTTTTTGATAATATTTCTGGAGTGCATGCCCCGCATCCATGCAAGCATCGCCCCAACGACGGTCGAGGGCAAGGTCGGCCAGTCGCTGTTCGTAAACCGCCATGGGTCGTGGCGGCATCATCGCTCCCGTAAAACGTTCGGAAATACGTGGGTCGAATTTTAACCCCAGATTGAGATATTCATGTGCTATAAACGGCATTTCTAAATAATCGAACGTTCCCGGCTTCCAGGGTACGATCGACGACACCTTCTGCATCACGTTGGGCGTGCAGAAATCGGAATTTTCCGGTGTGTTGACGCCCCCGTCATTGTGCATCACCAGTCTGCCGGGATCGCGTTCCTGTACCAGCGCTTTCAGTTCATTGTCGATCGGTGTGCCGAGATGCCCTTCGTTGCCCATCGAATAGGCGGTCAGCGACACATGCCGCCGGTAATGATCAATCAGTTCGTTCAAGTCGCGTTTGGGGTCGAAGTCGAAAAATTCAACCGTATGAAAGCCATTGAAGGGATAGTAGGGCAACTCGGGTTGTACCATGATGCCCAACTCGTCGGCGGCATCATAATATTCGGGTATCTCGCAATGGGTATGGTGTCGTACATAGTTGAAACCGCACGCACGCGCCACGCGAAGGTTCGCGCGGTGCACCTCACGGTCGGTCGGCGAAATAAACGTCAGCGGATAGACATAATCATCGCCATATCCCCGTAAAAAATACGGTTTCCCGTTCAGGTAAAACCTGTCGCCGCGCACTTCCATCTTCTTCACGCCAAACCGTTCCGTCCAGCCGTGAACGGGCTTTTTGCCTCCCCGCTCATAAAGCGTCACCTCGGCTACATAAAGATGAGGCGTTTCTGGCGTCCAGGCTCGAAAGACGGAAGGCGTCAGGGTTCGGGTGATGACCGTCGGGCTTGTTTCGCCCAGCCCGACCGTGAAACGTTCCGTTGCAAGAACAGCGGAGGCGACTTGCTCCGCCGCAAGCGGATCGAACAGGCGCAAGCATACTTCTACATCCATACGCTTCCCCACAGCATGGAGCGGATAGTCGAATTGACATTGTACATCCACGTTTTGCGCATCGAAATGGCCAAGACATTCCACGTTGGAAAGCAATATCTCCGGCGTCGATTCCATCTCAATATCCCGATAGATGCCTCCCCAAACATGACACGCGCTTAACAGCCCTGTTCTGCTTGGGACGTCATTACGAATCCGGGCAACGATGACGGCTGTTTTACCGGGTCTGACAAGGTCGGTTATTTCATACTTGTAGGCTCCGCAATAGCTGAATGACCGGGCAACGGGCGTTCCGTTTACCCAAAACCAGCCCTGGGCGCGTACCCCTCCTATTTTCAACCAGATACGGCGTCCCTTCCAGTCGGCAGGAACCGTTATGGCCTTCCGGTACCACGCGGAACCGATGTAAACGTGTCGCATCGGTCGCGGGCATTGGTCCCAACTGCAAATCCAAGGGGTACTCATATCCGGTTCGCCAATCCCGTGCGATTCCCAATTGGAAGGCACGGGCATAGGGGTGGATGAGGGCCACAAGGCATCGGGACGCATCCACCGTTCGTTCAAGCCCGCAGAATCGGGATCGGTGCAAAACTCCCAGTCGCCCGCCAGCGAAACAACCTGCTGATGGGGCGATCGAAGTGCGGGATTGACAACGGCAAGCGAGGCATCGCGACCAAACGGTACGTCTTCGGGACGATGTCGCGGTTCGCGCGTGTCGGACGATTTCGGCGAAACAGCGCCAGGCACGGCAAGACAGATCGGACAATTCGGATCGGCGCATCGGATCGTTTGCGCATAACAATGGCCGGCGCACAGCAGATAACCGGCCAGCCCTATCAGTATATTTGATATATGTTTGATTTTCATGTGTTTATATTCTTTTTTGCACATTATTTTCTTGATAATTATTAACAGCGCACCCTGTACCCGGCGGCACGCCTCCATTGCCCGCCTCCACGATCCAGCCTTCGGGAGGAAGCATGTAATGATCAGCTACATTGCACGGGCCGCTCGTGTTGAAAAATCGAATTCTGCCTTTTACGCTCATTTTATATCCAAAGTCAAGTGTTAAAATTACGACAAAGTTAAGCAATTTTTCCGAGATAGAAAAGTGTAGCTAAAAATTTCTTCTTTTTTTATAAAACGCTTTGTATTGTAAAATATTCTCCTTACCTTTGTTGTCGATTGGGGTCAGCGCTTCTGTGACTGACCTTGAATTTTTCGTGTTAAAAAAGTACATATCTTATTGACTTTAATGGGCTTATGATAGCGCCTATCCGGCAATTGCTCGCTTTTGCATGGATTTCGACTACGTTCAATAATCAGTGTTCCGATACCGGATAGCTATATAGACACAAAATTGGAAATTTTGGTATTTCCGGTTAATGAAGTTTGTATGCCGGCCATCGAAAAGAAAACGCCAAACAATGTTGATCTATCTTTCGGCGGATGGGCTGATATGGACAAAACAACAGAAGAAATTTGCGCCGAAATACGGGCAGGCAGAACCCTTTAAAGGTCAAATATAATCACTGTATTTTCTATTATTATAGCATGAAAAGCAATTTTATCACTGAATTTTCTATTATTATAAAAAAGTTGTATCTTGGCAAAAAAAATATTTTTATATGAATTGGAATAGTTTAAGCAATAGTGCGATTACGGAAGAAGTCGGAAAACGATTGAAAGCGTATCGTTTTCGCAAAAAACTTACGCAACAGGAACTTGCTGAACAAGCAGGTATTAGTACGTTTTCCGTAACTCAAATTGAGAAAGGAAAATCAGTGACATTGACTGTATTTTTGTCAGTTTTGAGGGTTTTACGATTACTTGATAATCTTGAATTATTTATTCCTGAAATTGGAATTTCGCCCATTGAATTGTTAAAATTGAAAGGCAAGACTCCTAAAAGAATCAAAAAATCAAAAAAGCAGTTGGAATAATGGAAACGGTAATCAATATCAAACTTTGGAATGAAAATGTTGCGGCTGTCGCCTGGGACAAGGAAAAAGAATACGCAACCATTGAGTTTTACGATAGTTTTGCCAAAACTGGGTGGGATATTGCACCGCTACAAATGCCAATCAATGATGTTTTGCGTGGCGAGCGTATTTTTAGTTTTCCTGCCAATCACAGTAAAACTTTCAAAGGATTACCTGCCTTACTTGCTGATTCTTTGCCTGACGAATACGGAAATAACGTAATAGACGAATGGTTTGCAAGCAAAAATAGGTCGGTCGAAATTTCACCACTCGACCGTTTGTGCTACATTGGCAAACGAGGAATGGGTGCGCTGGAATTTGAACCGGCAAACACCGACAATTTGTTAAATATATCTTCTGCTTTGGAAATCAAAGAATTAACAGCATTAGCAAAGGAAATTTTGAATAAACGGTCGGCATTTCAAACAAATTTGCAAAACAACAACAAAGCAATTTTTGACATTTTGCGAGTAGGAACTTCGGCGGGTGGTGCTAAGCCAAAAGCAATTATAGCATACAACGAAACGACAGGTGAAGTACGTTCAGGACAGGTGCAAGCGCCTGAAGGATTTTCGTATTGGTTGTTGAAATTTGACGGAATTGAAGGCGAAAAAATCAAAGATAATCCGCTTGGTATCGGGAAAATTGAATATGCTTACTACAAAATGGCGCGCGATTGCGGAATAAAAATGACCGAATGTCGTTTATTGCAAGAAAGCAGAAAAGCACACTTTATGACCAAACGTTTCGACCGAACAGACAATGGAGAAAAAATCCACACACAAACATTTTGTGCAATCGGTAATTTTGACCGCGATGAACGCTATTCTTATGAGCAAATTTTTCAAGTCATACGACAATTACATTTACCATATTCCGAACTTGAACAAATGTATAGGCGTATGGTTTTTAATGTTTTAGCGCGAAATCACGATGACCATACAAAAAATCATTCTTTTTTAATGAACAAAAATGGGAGCTGGCTACTCGCACCCGCTTATGATTTATGCTACTCCTATTCGCCGTCAGGAAAATGGACAAACAAACACCAACTTTCGCTCAACGGCAAACGAGAGTCCTTTACAAGGAACGATTTATTGCAAGTGGCAGAGAAACAAAATATTAAAAACACAAATGAAATAATAGAACAAATTCTTGACGTTGTTTCGCAATGGACAAAATATGCGAGCATGTACAAAGTAAAAAAAGAATATATCAATATAATTCAAGAAAATTTGATGTTGAAAATATAGGTAAACAACAATGACCTGCATACAATTCGGTTTTTCGAAATTAAGATATCCCCAGAGGAACAAAAGCAACCGACCTGAAAAACAGAACATCATCGTATATCAAGGTAGTTAATGATTATTATGGTAATTTTCCTGTAGAGAGCGGTTATCAAGTTCGTTACAGATTTTAAAAATTTGAATGGTAAATGTGATATTAATATGAAATGCATAAGTTATTTTGTAGTTACAATCCTTATTTTAAATGCAGTGTTGACATCATGCAAGGACAGCGTATTGATTCCGAATAAATTTACAGTAATTTTCGATACAAACGGCGGTAGCGATGTTCAAACACAAATTGTTAAGGAAGGCGAAAAGGTAATAAAACCCGAAATCCCGGTTAAAGCAAGTCATACATTTGTGGCTTGGTACAAAGAAGTGGATTTGATGAAGGAATGGAATTTTACCGATGACGTTGTTATTACTGACATTACGCTTTATGCCAAATGGTTGGAAGATAAAGAGGTTGAGTTGTTTTTTCCGCAAAGCAATATGACACAAACGCAAATTATTGATTTATTGGAGGAGGCAATTAACAATACAATATCTTCAGCCGAGATCAGTTATACTTTCAGGGATACAACCAACAGGTATAATGATACTTACGACCTGACTGCTGAATCAACAACTGACTATTTGTTCTCGTTTAATAAACAAACGCAGAAATTATTAGAGGTCTATACTTACCATGGATGGGGTGAGCAATTTTGTTTTATAGATGGTTATGATAGTTACAACTGTCTACAAGCGGAAAACCTGTACAAACATTTGCTACCTGATGTTTATTGGTCGCATTTTGACAATTTTAGAAAAATAGATTTTGAAATAAATTGCAATAGATATACATGGACAATAAAAGAAAAATATTTTATCGGTAAAAATGAAGGGGTTCTTCCAATCATAACAGGCTTTTCTCACTTTAATGAAGAGTTAGAGATAACGCTAACAAAAGATTTAAAAATCAATGATTTTTACAGTCACTTTCAAGCAGATGCATCGTATGACAAAAGAAAATGCTCTGTTTCATACATTGTAAATCCTATGATGCCAGAAAATTATACTTATTCCGATTTTACCTCAACTCGACAATACAAAGTGAAAATTATTTGGGAAAATGGCGAGGAAAACATTTTCTATACCTCCAACAATGGTGATGGATTAGGGTGGTCTGTATTTTCCTCATCTGATGTCGTTCTTTACTTTTCATCCAATAAAGAATTGCAACTTTTTATGGATGAAAAATACACATACCCAGTTGCATTACCGATAATACTTACAGAAAATGCTACTTTTTATGCTAAATGGGTTGATTTTTGACAAAATCTCTAAATCTCAGGTTTTCTATACGTACAGTGGTTTTTGTCACATGCGACTTTATTGTTAAAAAAGAAACAAGAAGTTGTGAAAATTAAAAAAATAAAAATATGGCAAGGGCACAAACAAAGATTATTATACCGGTCAAACAACTTAAAAACAGATATTAAATGTCAAGAGCAACAACAAAAAAAGATTTGGTCATTGCCGCAAACGGGCAATTTGACAAGATGTGGAAACTCATTGATACGATGAGTGACGAACAGCAAAACGCCACCTTTGCCGACGATATGGCTACGGCAGGTAAAGAGGCACACTGGAGCAGGGACAGAAACATGCGCGACGTGCTTGTGCACCTGTACGAATGGCATCAATTATTGTTGAACTGGGTTAAAACCAACCTCAACGGCGAAGCAAAGCCTTTTTTGCCTGAAACGTATAACTGGAAAACTTATCCTGCAATGAACGTTGAATTTTGGGAAAAGCATCAAAATACGCCATTGACTGGCGCCCAAAAGATGCTGAAAGAAAGCCATAAAGATGTAATGGCATTGATTGAAACTTTTTCCAACGATGAACTGTTTGCTAAAAATTATTTTACTTGGACAGGCGCCTCAGCATTGGGCGCGTACTGTGTTTCAGTAACTTCAAGTCATTACGACTGGGCAATTAAAAAAATAAAAACACACATCAAAACAAGTATCTAAGTAACGTATATTCAATTTTAACTTTATTAACAATAGAGTAATTATGGAAAAAGTAAAAGATTACAAAAAGGAGTACAAAGAGTTGTATCTGCCGAAAACCCTGCCAGCGATTGTGGAAGTGGGAACAATGCAATTTGTAGCCATCAAAGGCAGAGGAAATCCCAATGATGAAGACGGCGAATATCAGCGAGCGATAGAAATTTTGTATGGCGTTCAGTACACTATCAAAATGAGTAAAAAGGGAAACACTGTTCCTGAAGGCTATTTTGATTATGTTGTTCCACCTTTGGAGGGTTTCTGGTGGCTTGACAATAGCGAAGGGTTTACTCCTGAAAACAAATCTAAATATTGCTGGATTTCGATGATACGATTACCAGAATTTGTTAATGAACAAGTATTTGAATGGGCTTGCAAAGAAGCGTCGAAAAAGAAAAAGATCGACACATCAAAAGCAAAACTATTGAAAATAAAGGAGGGTTTGTGTGTACAGTGTTTGCATATTGGTTCGTTTGACGATGAACCGAAAACGTTAAAGTTAATGAATGACTTTATTGATAGAAACAGTTTGCGAAGCGACCTAAACGAAAATAGAAGACATCACGAAATTTACTTGTCAGACCCAAGGAAAACGGAAACCTCGAAACTGAAAACTGTTTTGCGAATACCAGTAACGAATAAATAACAATAAAATGGATTATAAGCAACTGTTTATAGCGTTTGAAGAAAACAGGAATGCGGATAAGGCATTAAAAATGAGTGCATATATGCGCGATAAATTCCCGTATCTGGGCATTCAGACTCCAAAAAGGAAAGAACTCTCAAAAAGTTTTCTAAAGGTAGCAAAGAAGGAACAACAAACGAACTGGGATTTTATTCGTGCGTGTTGGGAAAAGCCTGAACGTGAATTTCAATATTTGGCGATTGACTACCTTAACACGCTAAAAGATGCTTTAAGGCCTACGGAAATACCTGCTATACGTGAAATTGCCATAGAAAAATCGTGGTGGGATACGATTGACGGCTTGAATATGGTAATCGGGCATATAGCGCTGAAATTTCCCGAAGTAGCTCATATAATGGTTGTGTGGAGCGTAGATAAAAATATATGGCTCCGACGGATTGCCATAGACCACCAACTGTTACGCAAAGAAAGAACAGATACTATGCTTTTGGAAACGATAATAAAAAACAATTTCGGTCAGTCAGCGTTTTTTATCAACAAAGCGATAGGGTGGAGTCTTCGGGATTACAGCAAAACAAATCCGAAATGGGTAAGAATTTTTATAAACAAGTATCGCGATAAACTCTCACCGCTTTCAATAAGGGAAGCGGGCAAATATTGTTAGAAACAATCCAAACGACGTGCAGTTGAGTCCCCTACTTCGTAAAGCCGCCAAACATTATCGACAAGCTGACAGAAGTACAGCTGCTAATGAAAATATTAATGTATTAAAATGTTGTGCCCGACACGAATCAGGGATGTTAAAAATGAGTATGTGTTTAAATATCAGGAAAATAAACTTACTAGTTGTGGCATTTTTTGTTTCGGCAATAATGATGATATTGGCCGGATGTAATTCGTCTTCAAACGTTGAAAATCGAATACAAAAATTGCTTAATACAGTCTATCACGAAGTAAGAGCATTAAAACCAACCCCAGACCCTTTTGATCCCGGAGAAGGGTTATCGAGTCTATCATTTGATGAAGCTATTGAGGAATTACTTATGCATGGTGATATCGCTTTGGATTCGTTGTACAGTAGGCTTTACATGCATCGTTTGAACTATAAAGATCATCGTTCTATGATTTTATTTGATCCTTATAATTCTTTTTTTGATGATTTGGCCAGACCAATAATAGGTTATGCCACATTAGCATTAGCGTATTCCGATGATAAAAAAGCAAAATTGCTCAACTATCAAGGGGAAGATGCAATGCGTAAACGAGCTGTTGTTTTTTACCTTATTGGTGGTAATATGGAAGGCGCTTTAGAAATAGCTACAGGAATTGCCTCTGCTATTGATCACAGAAAGGATACTATGCTTGATTTTATGCTGCTATTTGGTCTATTTGAAAAATCAATACCTTCAGAACAAAATGATTTGCTTAATATTATAAAAAAATGTATTGACGAAAGAGAACAATATCTTCAGACTATTTCGGACAGTGAAAAAATCCCTACCACTTTCGATTTAATAAATGCGTTCTTCAAAGACGAACGTCATGATACATCCATGAGGCCTCAAAATAATTATCTAAACAGGAATTGGACACTCAACAAAGTGGAGCCTTTATTACTACATTTATTAAGATATGACTGCAATGATAAGGCAATAAAAATATTGGAAAGCAAATATCATACTCCTAATCAAGCTCGATCTCCGATGTCTAAGGCGTTGTTTTTACGTCAAATAGAAAGACGATTTCATACAGCAAAAGAACAGGGGATATCTCACGATAAACTTTTTTTCCCTGAAACGATTGATGATAACCCGTATCTTTCAGCTATACCAACAAAAGGAGGTAAAAAACCTGACAAGGGCAATGTTCTTATTATCAGAAATGGATACGGGGATGCAAAATATGATTATTCATATGAAGAAATGCCAAAATGGTTTCCTGCTAATCGGTATGCTGTTAGTAAATCTGACTTATCAGTTATTATTTTTCTTGAATATTCAACAAGAGTAGAGGCATATTATTCTGGAGGAAAAACAGCTGTTAGATCGCTTGTAACTGTATATGCCATAAATGCTAAAGAAGGGCGAATTTTTATGGAATCCGGTCCAATTTATGGATCAAAGCCTGAAACGCCTGATAAAATTTCAGTTGCATCAGGAACTGTGGGAATTTCAGGAGGCCAACCATCTGAAGTTGAAATAACAAAAGCCATAAATATTATTTTAAAAGGGCTTATTTAAAAGCAAGAGGGTTTTCGAATCCGGAAAGAGACAGTCGCGACCGGAAGGTAATATATGGTGCTACCCACGTGGCAGCGTAGCGGCAAGTGGCTGGTTGATAGCACAAAGAGTAATTTAAAAAAATGTAGAAATATGAAAAAGATTTTTAAGATTCTTGGGATCGCACTATTGTTAATCATTGGGATATTATTGATTGGCTTGGTTGTTTTAGCAGTAAACAGCCCCGGTAAGTTAGAACCGTTACAAGACAGTGAGGGAAAGTATATTGCCGGTTCGCTTGCAGAAAAAAATTTTATTGAAATTGGAGGAATCCGACAAGGTTTTTTCATTCGTGCTGAAAATCCTGCAAATCCGGTTATTTTGTTTTTGCATGGAGGTCCCGGAAGTCCCGAATTGCCCATGTTGATTCCTTATGAAGTTTCCGAGCGATTAGAAAAGTACTTCACGGTTTGTTATTGGGATCAACGAGGTGCAGGAATGAGTTTCAGCAGTTCGATAGACCCGTTCACAATGACCTCAACACAAATGGTGGAAGACACGCGACAAATGACGGAATATCTGCAACGCCGTTTCAATCAAAGGAAAATATACCTGATTGGACACTCTTGGGGGTCATATCTCGGCGTTAAAACCATTGAAAAATATCCCGAAAATTACATTGCATATATCGGTATCGGACAAGTTAGCAATCAAATAGAATCTGAAAAATTGGCTTACGATTTTATGCTGCAACATGCAACGGAAATAAACGATAAATCGGCTGTCAAGAACCTGCAAAAGTATGATAAAAATGCCCCTGACTTCCCAAATAATCTTAACTATCTGATGACTGTCCGTTCGACATTGATGAATAAATATGGAATCGGATTTGTGCACGAACAAACAATTTCTATGAATGATATGGCAAAATTCATAAAGTCTTTCAGAGGATATACTTTGACAGAAAAAATAAATTATTTGAAAGGCATGCAATTTTCTCAAGCAACATTATGGGATTCTGTTATTGAAGACAATTTGTTTGTATCTTCTACCGTTTTCCAAGTTCCTGTCTATATCACGCAGGGCAAATACGACTATCAGGTATCCTACACATTGGCGCACGAGTGGTTTAATAAAATAGAGGCGCCGCAAAAAGCATTTATTACATTTGAAAATTCGGCTCACGGCACCATTATAGAAGAACCTGAAAAATTTGTTCAAATTATCCGTAAAATCGCTTCAAATAACATAGAAAATTTAACTTCTGACGAGAAGTAGCCTTGCTTGAACCGATTATCTGCAAGCCAAGCGGAGGTGCAGCAGGAAAATGAAAGAAGAAAATTCGTTTATTAAAAAATATAAAAAAATGGAAAGAAGAGAATTTATTAAAAATGCCACACTGGGTAGTGCCATATTACCTGGATTATTGTTCGGACTGGATTCTTGTCGCACCGGCGTTCGACCGGCAACCGACTTGCATCAATACGAGCGGAACCTTCGCGACCGGCTTTGGATGTGGGGACATGGACCCGGTACGACCAACGGCCTCTACAACATCCCGACTGGAAACAATATTGACATGGCCGATGCCATTGAATACATGGGTATCCCGAATGTTTGCGTGATTCGTTGGGAAGGTAAGCCGGAACCGCCATTCGACGAATACATCAAGCAGTTTCGAAAAACGAAACGGGTAGCCTGGAGTATCATTGACGGGGCGCCTCAGAGCTTTGAACAGAAAAAGCAATGGGCATTCGAGTTGCGTGAAAAGATGCCGAACTTAGTCCGTTTCTATCTGGACGACTATTTTCATTTCGTCAGAGACGACAGTTACAATCCGGAATCGGGATATGAGGTTCTGACGCTTGATTCGATTCGTAATTTACATCAGGAAGTGAAGTCGCTGAAACTACCGACCGATATCTCGATGGTTATTTATTCCGATGCTATCCGGGCACTGGGTCCGGGGATCAAGCCCCATCTTGACTGTTGCGATGTTGTTTCATTCTGGACATGGTACGCCACCAACTTAGTCGCTTTGGAAGATAATTTCAGAAACTTTCGTGATATTGTACCTGACAAGCCTACCTTGCTGGGAATCTATATGTGGGATTTCGGTAATTCCAAGCCTATTCCGCTGGATCTGATGAAACTGCAACTCGACTTTGCTCTGGAAAAATTCAAACACGGCCAGATTGAAGGGATGATCTTTCACTGTACGCCACTCGTCGACCTCGGACTGGAAGCGGTGGAATACGCGCGAAAATGGATTGCAGAACATGCCGACGTGACTCAACTGTAACACAACAAACGGTCTTGCGGAATTGGTGGAGTATTGAAAATCCCATCATACAACCTGCGGCTTTTCGAAATTGGTAGATGAGAGATGGAGGATTAGTAAACCTCGTTAAAAAACGGGCAAGACCTGCGAAGCCGTGTCAGAAGGGAAAAAAAATTTTTTATGTCTGCATAAGGAGGCCGACTTAAAACTAAGAAAAAAAATGAGAAAAATTATTTGCTTTATTATTCCTCTATTGTTGATTGGTTGTAAAACTGACCGAGAAAACAAATTAGAAGATTGTCAACTGATTACAGATATTTTTGATAAATCTGAAATTAAAGATTTGACAAAAATTTTCGATTTTTTCAATGAACAGATTAATGTCCAACACAAAGTTAATCGTACTGAAAGTTATAAAATGTTTTGCGAAAGAATGAAAGAATCGGAAATAAAGGGTTTTTTTGATATAAACATTCCTTTTCAAAAACAAATGGATTTGTATAGTCAAATAAGTGAAAATACATTTCAGCAAATTTGGATTTTTACTGAAGGGAAAATTAGGCGTCAAGGCTCATTTCATCCCTCAAAATCGATTTCGCTTAATTTCAATGGCAAATATTCGGCTTTTTTGAAAGAACTCGGAAAAGAAAATAGCGCCATCTATCAGTATTATGAAAATTTTGAGGTTCTTAAAGATATATCACCGAATATGGCTGCTTTTATGATGAATTATGATATTTTTGATATAAACGACATCAGGGTACACTTAGTTTTCGCTATTCATTATTTAACTTTAAATGATGTTGAAAAAAGGGATAAAATTGTAACTGTTAGTAACAGTCCTGACGGCGTGCAGTAAAATCCCCAACCTCTCAAAACCGCCGGTACAACCGTAATATGTAAACGATAGTAAAAGTCTTTTTATGAATAAACTATTTATTTCTTTTATTATAACAACTGTAATGGTTGCCGCAATATTTTCTTCGTGTAATAAAGACGATGACGAGTATTTATCGCCGACACTCGTTAATGGAGGATTATCCGGCGTCATAGAAGGCGAATATGCGAGTTGGGATATTGTTGGCATTAGTTTCAACGGGGGAGATATTGTAGAAACGACGCCGATAATTGACGGCAAATTTACCTTTTCCTCCCTTCCAACACCAAAACCGGAAGACCTTGGACCTTTCTTTGATATCGAAGAAATACCGGAAATTATCCAAAATAGCGATAAAGACGCAAAAATTTGCAATATGTCTTTACTTGCTATAAAGGGAGATGTAGATGCCTCTTACGAAGGCAATGGCATTGTGCAGGGAGTCTATGTCTTTCCTAATTTTTTTAATATGTTCATGTATTATTATGCCGACAAGGACTTAAAAGTAAAGGTTTCATCGTCGGGTACTAATATGGGAATTAATTTTAGTACCGAAATAAATGTAAACTTGAAACGGGGCTGGAACACGCTGCATCTGCTTTCAGACGTCACAGAAGAAAATGGAATTACAACAACCTTAAAAAACGGCGTTCCACCTCCAGGAACCGCTTGGAAGGGAATAGAAATGTTTACTACCAAATAATAATTCAACTAATAAAAAATGAGTAACATAAGTTTAGAACCAAAATTAGTAGGAGATATTAAAGGAGAATTTTGTGTGCCTGCTTATCAGCGTGGCTATCGCTGGAAGGATGAAGTACAAATGCTGTTGAATGATATTGATGAGATTGCGGAAGTCGAAAATTACTGTCTCCAACCGATTGTCCTTAAAAAAATCGATGAAAAAAAATTTGAATTAATTGACGGACAACAGCGTTTGACTAGCATTTTTTTAATAATCCGTTATATGCAACAGTTGCATTTACCATTTCAACTCAATTTTTCGATTGAATATGAAACGAGAAGAAAAAGTAAAGAATTTTTAGAAAACATTAATATCGACATTTTAGATTTTCTCCCGAATAATATTGATGAATATTTTTTTATTGAAGCTTACAGATGCATTGCGACTTGGTTTAAATCACAAAATAATGAGGCACTTGCCGCTATTAATCTTTACAAAAAAATAAATGAACGCATTCGCATTATTTGGTATGAGGTTAATTCTGAAGAGGATTCCGTTTCTTTATTTACACGTTTGAATATCGGACGTATTCCATTAACAAATGCTGAACTTGTAAAAGCATTGTTTTTGAGCCGTAAGAATGAAATTGATAATAAAAAACAGTTAGAAATTGCAACAGCATGGGATATTATTGAAAAAGAATTGCACAGTGACAGTTTTTGGTATTTTATTACAAATGAGAATCCGAGCAATTATCCGACAAGAATTGAGATGATTTTCAATTTGATGTCAAACAAGCAAACAAACGAAAGAGAAAAGTTTTTCACTTTCTTTTATTTCGACCAGAAAATTAAAGAATCGCATAATAAATCGGAAATTTGGACAGAAATTCTGCGTTATTATCAGCGCTTAAAGGAATGGTACGAAAATTTGGAATTATATCACAAAATCGGCTACTTAGTTGCTTCTGAATCGAAAAGTTTGCAGGCTTTAATTTCTAATTCAAAAAATGTTACCAAAACAGAATTTCAAAACTCTTTAGACAAACTCATAGCTGAAAGTATAAATTTCCAAAAAAGCTACGGTGATTTATCTTATGAAAGTTCAACAGATTATGCTTCTATTGAAAAACTGTTGCTACTCTTTAATGTGGAAACTATAAGACAAAAATCCGATGAAACAATGCGCTTTCCATTTAGTAAGCACAAACAAGGAAATTGGAGTCTAGAACATATTCACGCACAACAATCACAAGGGTTGAATAAAAAAGAGCAATGGGTTGAATGGTTGAATTTACAAAAAAAATCCTTATTGGCTATTGACGAAGAAACAAATAACACTTTAATCCAGGAGATGAATAACGCCTTAACTGATGAAAATTTGAAAGGTGAGAAGTTTACTGAATTATTTGAAAAAGTAACCAATATTCTATCTGAAGCGGGAAGTATTGAATACACTCATTCCTTATCAAATATGGCATTATTGGGGCAATCTTACAATTCTTCATTAAATAACTCAACATTTGACGTTAAGCGAAATAAAATTCTTGAAATGGATAAAACAAGTGACTACATTCCCGAATGCACAAGAAGAGTTTTTCTCAAATATTACACACCCTCTGAATCAAACCAACTACATTTTTGGGGTAAAGTAGACAGAGAGGCATACATTAGCGAAATGGATAAAATGTTGCGAAATTATTTAACTATAATTCAAAAAGAGATAAATATATGAATACCAAAGAATATACATTTCAAAGCTTATTTGGCAGTTCGTTTTGTGTGGACGGAGTAGAAATTGTTTTAAGTCAAATAGAAATACCAACAATTCAAAGAGATTACGCTCAAGGCAGAAAAAACAGTGAAGTGGAAAGAATCAGAAATCGCTTTTTAGAAGCTCTGTTTCAGGCAATTACAAACAACAAACGAATCACATTGGATTTTGTTTACGGCGATGTATCAAAAAAAGGAGATAATAGAAAAGAAATATTTGTTCTGACTCCAATTGACGGTCAACAAAGACTGACTACTCTTTTCTTATTGCATTGGTATATTGCTAAAAAAGAAGATGTTAATTCAGATGAGTGCGAATTTTTGAATCATTTTTCTTATGCTACCCGATTCAGTTCTCGCGATTTTTGTCAAGAATTAGCAAAATACACGCCTGATTATAACCAAGAAACAATATCCGAAAATATTAAAGACCAATCGTGGTATCCATACGAATGGAAAAATGACCCAACAATTCAATCAATGTTGGTTATGATTGATGCAATACACGAAAAGTTTAAGAATCATCAAAACTTATGGGAAGTACTTGTAATTCGCGAAAATATTACTTTCTATTTTCTTCCGCTCACTGAAATGGGACTTACCGATGATTTGTACATTAAAATGAACTCACGAGGTAAGCCACTAACAATATTTGAGCACTTTAAGGCAGAGTTTGAAGAAATTATTAAAGAACATTCCGAAGAACTTTCAAAGGAGATAAACCATAAATTCGATATAGAATGGACGGATATGTTATTTCCATTTCGTGGCGATAACAATATTATTGACGATGAATTTATGAGATATTTTCATTTTATCGCAGACATTCTCTGTT
>Ga0082212_10003337_pt1 | contig 22853 bp, 24 predicted proteins | sample TergutNt197P3_FD_71548 | JGI IMG/M metagenome (GOLD analysis project Ga0082212, IMG submission 71548) | Neocapritermes taracua P3 segment gut microbial communities from Petit-Saut dam, French Guiana - Nt197 P3 | ecosystem: Host-associated > Arthropoda: Insects > Digestive system > Gut ...
TTTAATTTCTTCCTGTAGTTTTGCGATAACGTTCGCATTAAAACCAATTTGAATAAATCCTCTGCCATCTGAGAGCGGAACGCCTACATAATGATTCATGCTGCCGGTTGAGCCGTCCAGCAGGACCGATAACCTCGGCTCTTCTTCAATTTCTGTTATTGTTCCGTCAGCCAAACCCATGTATTTACTTGTTGTTTCATATTCTTTGTAGTCAAATCCGATAAGATCAAGGTCATTGCTGACGGTTAATACCGTTTTGATTTACTATATTTATTTCAATAGCGTCCAAAGAAGAAGCTAAACCTTTTAGTTCTTCATGTGTTTTGAGTTCCGGCATTTTTTCCAGCAAGCCAGTCAATGTTTTTGCTATCGCAATATGCTTTCCGGTAAGGGTTTGCTTAGCGGTCTCCATAATGACATGCAAATGCCGTATATCCAGCAATACATCGATGGTAAAAATTTCCAAATTCGCTATGGTTTTTGTTTTTATGGTTGAATGTAAATGTGCATAATTAATAGCTGAAATAATCAGAATTGATACCGAGAATATCGCAACAACGGGAAACAATACCTTATTTTTAAAGCTTCCTTGTCTTCTATTTTCGTTATTCATTATAGTTTTTATCCTTATCTTTAAGAAACACTTAAAAAACCATTAATTCATAATAATATTTTTTTTATGCTTTTGTCAAGTATCTATACTGGTAAATTTTATAAATAATATTTTGTTTCGTTGTGCCTATATTAGACTGAAATATTATTTTAATGATAATGCTTTAATTATTTTGTCTGAGATTGGATTCCCATTTTCATCTATTATTGTATAATTCATACCTTTATACGACCAACAAGCTCTTCCAATAAAGTATTTTTCAAATATTTCCTTTATATCATCCAAATAATTTATTCTGCTGTCAAGTTCAGCATGATCTATTGCTCCATATTCTCCGCAATAAAGTTCTTTGTTTGTTCGTTTTACAAATTCAATAGCGGGAATTAGCATATATTCGAGAAAGTCTTTATTAAAAATAGTATCAGCTGTTAATGATTTTCCCTGTTCAGGTCTTTGATTTCCAAAATATGCCTTTAACACGTCTATCCCTTCAATTTTGCCCGGATAAAGCTGATTAACATTAATATCTTTTAATGGTGTCCAGCTTGCCCTTTGATGAGTAAAAAGAAACGGCTCATAAAAATGAAAATTATATAATATGCGTTCATTTTCATAAATCTCAAGACTATTAAGCCCTCCTACCGAGTTATGATTAGGTCCACCAAGAAGAATATACCTGTCTGCATCTATGCTATGTATGACTTCAATAGCTTTACGGGCAATTTTGTTCCATGTATCGCCGTGAGCGTCTACAATTTCATTGAGCAGCTCAAATATTAAATTATCTTTTTCATTTTTATATCGTTTTGAAATTTCCTGCCAAAGAGAAATAAAACGCTTCTGTAAATTCTCATCAGAAAAGATATTATTTTCATTTGAATTATTATAAAAAGCATAACCTGGCGCTTTATGCATATCTAAAATAAGATTAAGCGATGAATTTTTACACCATTCAAGTAATTTGTCAATAATTGCAAATCCGTCTTCTTTATATGATAAAGGATTATTATCATCTTCTAGTATTGGATAATCAAAAGGGAGCCTGACATGGTCAAGACCCCAAGAAGCTATTTTTTCTATATCTTCTTTTTTTATAAATGTTTCTATATGCTCTTTTTCCAGGTTACATTGAGAAATCCAGCCGCCAAGATTAATTCCTGATCTATATTTTTCAAATATTATACCCATATATTTCCCCCTTTTTTCATTATTGCATATACTTTAATTAATGTCAACTTTTATATATCAATATATTTTTTAATAAATAATGAATATTTTTGATCTTTTTTTTGTATGATTTATTAAACATCAATTTTCAATATACTTGCGCCTAACGTTCCAGATAACTAACTTTTGGGGCAGGTAATAGGACTTTGCGAAGCAAATGTCCCCTGCCCCAAATGTGGCGGAGACAAAACCGAACCAAGGCCTCCAGGCCGACTACGGTTTTTGCTTTTACAATAGAATTTTTTACCAACTGCGGCGAAGCTGCATGATTCTTATATTTTTTCGTAAATTTTTTCATCAAAAAATTCCTCGAAAGTGTCGCATTCAAAATAGACATGGACTTTTGACTCATGGGAGCGATGCTGATACATGCCTGTTTTGTCATCGTAAGTTAAGTAGTCGCCGCAAGCGTCTCTGCCAAACCAGAGTAAGCTCTTACTTAATTCATATTCTTCGCCATAATCTTTGTACATTTCGAATGTTACGGAGGCTATGTCTTTCAGCATGTATGATGAGCCTTTTTCTCTAGTAGGTTCCGTTCCGTACAGTTCCACGCCGTCAAAAGCATAGCCGTTACATATTTTAAGAAACTCGGCATATCCTTGCGGTAACGGCGGAAAACCATATCCTGTCAGATACATACTGCACATCTCTATTTCTTCATCGCCAATGGGAGGAACGATCATCGCTCCTATATCGGCGAATCTTTTTTTTATTCGGCTGATTTTCTGTGCCAGTGATTTTATTTGCATAAAATTATAATACCTATTTATTGAATAAAGTCAATAAATGGGATAAATGCCAGCCAGTATCGGGTTGGTGGGTTTCCTCATGAAACCCGAAAACAATAGAATTATAAAAAGCCATAAGTTCATAATGCCTACCGTACCGAAGGCACAGAAACTTAATTCTTATTCTTAAACAATGGTATTTACTTTCATTTAAAGTGTCACATATATCTCATATTCTTATGTTTACACGTCAAAAACTGTCGCCTAACGTCCCGGCTGTATGCGACGATTTAACAGCCCGAATAAGCAAACCGAAGGTTTGCAGGGTTGGCAAACTGTGCCGGAATAAAGTGTGGGAGCGAGCCGTAGACGACCGATCTAACCGAATGTAGGCTAACCGCCGATGGGCAGGCGTATATCATTATTTTCTATTTTATTAATTCTGTAAATAAATATAATGGAATATCTTGATTTTTTGTTTCTTCATATACTTTTGGTTCAAGCATTTTATTTATTTTAAATCCTTTTTCTATTAGTTTATTATAATAAAATGAAATTGGTCTATGATAATGGGTTGTTAATCCCCAAAAATTTTGTTTCTTCTCAATTGGTGTAATATAATTTACTATATTTTTTGATATAATGTTTCCTTTTTCATCCTTTCCCCATTCACCAAGATAAAATGAAGGATGAACTACTGAAAAAAATAATTTTCCATTATTTACTAAAACTCTATAAAATTCTGAAATTGTATTGTCTATTGGATCAATATCCATTAAAACTAAATTGCAAAACACAATATCATATTCATTGTTTGTATATGGCAATTTATCTAATAAATTTACATTATCAAATGTATATTTTGGATACTTTGCTTTTGCAATATTCAACATTTTATGTGATCCGTCACAGCCAACAACACTTCCACCATTTTCTGTTAATATATGTGTATAATCTCCATTGCCACATCCTACATCCAATATTTTTTTATTTTCTATTCCAGTAAAATGTTTCTTTATAAAGTCTTTACAAAACAGTGAATATATTGATGTATCATTAAATTCTGAATATAATTCAGCAGCAGTATCCCATTCTTTAATTATACCATTCATATATACCTCTATTTTCCCATTATATAATTTTAAATATTATTGTCAATATAATGTTGATCATTTTAGTCTGCCTGTCGCATAACGTCCCGGCTGTAACTGACGTCAGGCGGCGAAGCTGTTACCGGTTGTTATACGCCGTTTGTCCGTACACCATCTTATCCAATACGTTATTTTTTCCAACTCTGTAATTCAATTATATTTCCTTCAATGTCTCTTGCATATGCAAATGTACCTATTCCCATTTCCCCATAATCTTTTGTTACAATCTTACCAAGTATTGAACCTCCTTCTCTTATTATCATTTCAACAGTTTCTTCTACATTTTTAACTTCAAATGCAATATGAGAAAAACCATATGAATTAATCTGTTTCTTATATTCAACAGAAGAATTGTATGAAAAAATTTCTAATGTCGGAATATTTTCTTTATACCCTGGTAATTGTAAATGTTCACCAACAATATGAACGTCTTTAATATTTGTTAAATCCTCAATCCATTTTCCAGAAATATCTCTTTGTGGCCCAATTGGTTTAAGCCCAAAAATCTTCTGATAAAATTTCGATAAAGAGCGCCAATCTTCAGCAATTATATTTGTGTGTATATAACGCATTGTTTTACCTCATAAACATTAAAATAAGCTATATTTTTATTTATGTCAATATCTTTATTAATACTTCTTTTAACATTTTTAGGAAATATGGCGTATAACGTTCTAGATTGACACCCGAGCCGCCGTAAGGCTCTATAATTACTGCGCTAGCAGTAACACTGCGCTCCGTTTGTTAGGCGAAGTGGGCTGCTTCATCTCCTAATAATTTATTTATTAAGATATCTTTTAAATTTCTTCTTGAATCAATTATTGCTAATACGTTTACAATATTGTCATTTACTTTATAATAAATATTCCACGGGACTTCTGTTATTTTCCTAAAATCTTTTATATTTCTAACCAGTAATTCAGGAACATATCCTCCCCTATAAGGAAAATGCTCCAATGTTTTTATTTTTGAAATTATTTTTTCCATAATTACCAGTGCTGTTCGTGGATTATTTTGGGAAATATAATTTATAATTTCATTTAAATCATTTTCTGCATTTCGAGTAATTTTAACAACATATTTTTCATATTCAGTTGTTTTTTTAGCCATTTTTTCCGAATTTTTTCCTTAATTCTTTAAATACTAATTCAGAATCTTTTACATCTCCGTTTTCAATGTCTTTTTCTGCTATTCTTAAGAGACACAATAAGGCTAATGCATCTTCATTATCCTGATATGTATTTATATCCATTAAAACGGCTCTTGCTTCGCCATTCTGGGTTATTATTATTGGGTTTCTGTGTTCATTTACATAATTCATCATTTCAGCTGCATTGGTTTTTACATAAGAAATTGGTTTTACATTATTCCTTAAATTTAATGCCATTTTACCCTCCAGTATATATAACATACCATATTCGGACTTATTTGTCAACTATTTCTGGGTTCTTTCTACGATTATTTGACAAAATAACCACTAAAAAGAGCCTTTGGGGATGTATTTATTGAATATTACTGTCATAAAATTCTTCAATTCAACTATTTTTGGGAAAACAGTGTTTTATTGTCTATTATTATGCTATATTTTGGATTTTATATATTCAGAAATTTTCAGCTCATTTCGTTTAACACCCCGGCTGTATGCGACATTCGGGAAATTAGACTTTTCCATAATGTGATATCAAACCAATCTTTGCTAAATCCTTACTACATAAGGATTTCGGTTTTCTCTTGCTTACTCAGTAGTATGCTTATGTATTCATAAGTCTATACTATACAAGGAATTACGTCAAGTATTTTTCTCAAGGTTTATCATGTTTACCCATAACTTATCAGGATTATGTAAAAAATATGATGTCATTCCTGATGTCATATTTAGGCATTTTTTATGACAACACCACGAATACAAGTTTTTTTCGTACCCAATAACACTATGAAAAACAGTCCCGAAAGAAGAAAAAGGAATACTCGCTAAAATCCACCGCCGCCGCACCTCCCCAATTTTTGTCAGTGAAGCCATTATCCCCATTCTTTCTACTTTCTTGTACAAGGTTAGGTCATTTCCTTTTTTGCCCACCCCTCCGGCTGCCTAATACATCATCCCAAAACGATAACATTATCCGGCAACTGTTAATTTATCCTTCACCGTTGCGTTTCCCCGGTGCGGCGGTGGGCATTTTTCCCCATGAAGATAAGAATGTCAAAATTGCTACGCAATTTTCCCAAGAATTAACGCCGCCCTTTTTTGTGCCGCAATAATCGGCAATCAAAATGTTGGTTGACAAATGTCGGGACAAAAAAATCATGGCTTCGCAATTCCGGAAAGGTAAAACCACAATCAAAACCATGATTTTTCAGACCCGCCGTTATCCGGCTATGAAAAAGGTCAAACACAAAACGGCACAAAAAACCCCGGCACCCCGCCCCCGTCAGTGTTAAATAATCCGCCATGAATAAAGACCGTGGGAAATTATCGTAATACGCCCGCCCAAGGCCGCGCAACCTTCGAGCATAGCGTGGTACGGTGTCGGTGTGGCGGCGGCCTATATTGTCCCTCCCCCTCGCCGCCGGGCTTCCCCCACTGGTAAGACAAAAAAGGTTGGGTTTGCTCTCTCCACTCCGTTACGTTCGCAAACCCTTCATAAACGGCTCAAAGGGGGAGGGGCAACCCGCAGCCGTAGCTGCGGGTTGAGCGGAAGAAAAAAATGCAAACCTCCATGTTTGCATTTTTTTCCGTCACAGGCGGCGTCCTGCCGCCCCGCCGCCACACCGACACAGCGGGTCGTACTTTGCCCGCCCGGTTTTTCGTTTTCCCAACAAGCAAAGCGTACTATGCCCACGGCTAACGACAACTGAAGCAATCTCCCCAAAACTCCGTAGTGATAACTTTACCCTCTCAGAACTCCGTAAGCGCAACATCAATACAGTTTTGAAATCGCCACCACCCTGAAAAAAGTAAAAGCCGGCTCTCTCCACTCCCTACGGCATGGCAGGGAATTACTTCAAAAGACTTGGAACACATACGCCGTTAAAAGCCCTGCCTTCCGCTGCACTTCGTTCCGCTCCAGTCAGGACTTTTAACGGCAGCGGCAAACAAATGCTTGATACCGCTCTTACCGTTGGACAGCTTTCCGCTCCACCGCCGGAGGCGGTTACGCTCCAAGCAGACCAACGGACTGATAACAAAGTGATACTTTTATCGGCTTTTACCCTGCCATGCCTACGGGAGCGGGCATCACCCGCCGTGACGAGTTCACCCGCTTTCACCCCCGCCAATTTAATGAAAAATGAAAACCAAACTTGCTTTTGGGAAAAATTTCTGAAAGTGTTAAAGTTTACTCAGTTTTGGCGGGGGAAATCACCGATGAAAAAAAACCGTGAAGCTTGGTGCATAATAATCAAAATTTTGAAACTTCCCTATATATACTAATATTTTATAAAAGTTTCTTTTTTTTATTTATAATACACAAAAACAAAAAATATAAGTAATAGATAATAATAGAGAGCAATAATGAATAATGGTGATTACAAAATTCCGTGAAGGATAATTTTTTCTAATCCTTCACAACCCTGCACTTTTTGATAAAATTTGAACTTGAACGGATATGATTTTTGCTTTAGGCGACATGGATGTCGCTGCTTCCAAGCTATGCTGTAGTTTTTACGAAGTAAAAACTACAAGGTCTAAAAATTGCAAGGATGCAATTTTTAGACCGGGGGAGTGTGCGCGGGTTAAAAATGTCATGTTTTGCTAGTTTTGCATATTTTTCATGCAGTAAAAATATTTCGCCTTTTTTTTGCTTTTTTTCTGCATACATATAACTACCAGTAAGCAATCTATACCAACAATGAGAACAGAATTTTCACATATTTTGCCTACTTGTGCTTCCTTCACCGGCCTTATAAAGGGGCAAGGGGAAAATACAGAACCCGCAGGGTAAAACCCCAAAAAAAGAGAAAAAAAGCCGGTACTTTCCCCTAAACCCCATAAACAACCCCTAAGAATCAGGCTTCACCCCAATATTCTGCCAGTACCGGCCGTCATTGCTACGCCGTTGTTCAAAACCAAGTTCCTTTAACCGCAAGCCCAAAAAACGCTCGCTAACAGCGTGTTCATTGTTTTCCTCGCACCAGTCCTGATAGCACTTAAACAACTCCCTCGCCCTGATTTCCAGCCCCGGCTTCTGTTCGCACCGCTCCTTGATAAAGTTGCCGATAACGTCCATTTCACAGCGGTATTCATTGGTTGCGTTGATAATAATATTCGGCGACTTCAACCCCTCTTTCCGCCACATCAAAGCCCCTTCAATAAGCCAGTTAAGAATACCGCTTCTTTCCGGCAGAAGTTTGTCATCAAGCTGCTTGTCCTGAGCGTCATCCTCGATTTTGGTAGTAAACGGGATCAGCCTGATACGCCGCCAAATGCCGTGATCAGTCCCCTTGATAACAGGCTTATGGTTCGTCCCCATGAAAATCTTGAAAGCGGGCTTGAACTCAAAATACTCGCCGTACAAAAACCGGGCCGTCATTTTGTCGTTGCCCGTAATCTGCTTTATCAACGGTTCGGACAACCGCTTTCCGGTATCGGTTTCCGATGTCGTAACAAACCGGGTTCCCCGAAGTCTGGCAATATCGTTGGAAATATGATCGCCCGACTTTCGCATAAAAGTTTCCGTAGGCGTAGCCACCGCATAATCCCCAAGCAGATTCATGATATTGGTCAGGAAAGTTGATTTACCGTTAGCGCCGGTGCCGAACAGAATAAACATTGACTGCTCGGCGGTATTTCCGGTAATCCCCCAACCCGCCGCTTTTTGAATGTAGTGCAAAAGCTCGGTGTTATAGTTCATGATCTCCATCAAGAACCTTTTCCAGACAGGGCAGTCGGCATTCGGGTCATACTCAACATTAGCCATTCGGGTGATTAAATCTTCCTGCCTATGCTCCCGTAATTCGCCGGTTCGCAAGTCAATTGTTCCATTTTGAACGTTTATCAAATACGGATCGGTGTCCAAATCATCGGTTTCGATATTGAGCTCAGGAATCCAGCTTGCCGCCTCAACCGCCGCTTTCCGCCTTCGGGAACTTTCGCTTTGTATTGCGTGCTTCTCAATATCAATACGCTCCCGGTAATCAGCCGTCTTTCTAATTTCCTGATAAATCCCCCGCACCATTTCAAGGCACTTATTGAAAATGAGGTTTCCGTTATCCATTTTCCAATACCTGCCGTTCCACACCAGCCACTTTTTCCACAAAGCGTTATACCGAATATCTTTCCCATGTTCGGCAAACAATTTTTGGGCGTTGGTTGCGTCAGTGAATTGAATCTCGCCTCTTTCAAACTGCAAAACCCTCAAATATACGCTTTCCTCCAGAATTGAATCAGGCACGGTTCCCCCTTAAAATGACATACCCGTTGTTGTTACCCGCAAGGCATTGTGACGCCCTATGCCCTTCGTACTTGTATTCTGGCTCCTGCCCCCGCCCGTGCAAGTGTATTTCCCCGCAATGAGGGCACACCACGAAAACATGGGCGGAATTGAATCCGATGGGATACACATTCCAATACCCATCGCCGTCAAGGAAAGACCGTGTATTCCTGCACAGCCTGATACTCTTGTTACTTGGTGATCGATACTCTTCCAGACTGTTCATATCGACGACCGGCTCGACACTTTTAGTTTGCTTAAACCGATTTAACTTCATGGTAAGCCTCGTGTAAATTAATATGCTTAAAATATATTGTGCTTAGGAAGCTGAGGCATATAGGCATTTTGTGTAAATTCAGGGTTATTGAGGGGGTGCGGCGAACATAGTGAACATCTGTAAACCGTCGGCTTTGAATGCCACTAAAACTTCGATAACCCCATCATATAAGGGAAAGTCAGGAAAACATAAATCATCAAAGAACAGCCGTCCTAATGCCTTTTCGTTATCTAGCGTCAGGTTGAATGTGCCTCTTGGGGTCTATGGGGAAGATTTGTGCCATATCGTTGAATCCAATGGCTTTGAATTGCGGAAAGGTTTTCAAATAGAGCCAGTAGGCATGGTCAAGATTCACAAGTACGCCATCAATATCGAATATAATGTTATGTATAACCAATTTGTACCTCCTTCAATCTTCAATCAAGACTTATTTGCTGGCTCTCAAAAGAATGTTGGTATTCAGAATTTATTATTCCAAATATTCTTTTCGCGACATTTAATTTTCCAAATGGATGATGCCAGTCATTATTGTGTTTATCTTTCTTTTCCATCATAAAATCTATTTTGTAGCTTAAATCGTCTAATTGTCCGTTAGAGAGGATATTTGCTCCAATCTCTATCGTTTCTTGTCGTTCGGTGTTCTCTCTGAGAGTAATACACGGCGTTCTCAGTATGCATGCTTCCTCTTGCACCCCGCCTGAATCGGTTAATATAACTTGGGCATTTTTTTCATAGGAAACGAAATGAAAATAATCCAATGGTTCAACACATTGAATATTACTATATTTTTTTACCAAACCATTTTTTGTTCTAGGATGTACGGGGAATATTACTTGAATATTTTTTTTCTGGGCAATATTATCAATATTTTCAATAAACTTGTTTAATGTAACAGTATTATCAACATTAGATGGTCTATGTAAAGTTAATAAAATATATTTATGTGAATGATTTATCCAGGTATCTTCCTGTTTGATTGCATTTCGGACAAATTGCAGTGAATCAACAATAGTGTTTCCAACTATGTAACTATTTGTTAATCCCTCATTTTTTAGGTTTTTCATTGAATAATTTGTTGGGCAAAAATTAAATTGGGCCAGGTGGTCAATTGTTATTCTGTTTTTTTCTTCTGGCATGGATAAATCATAACTTCTTAAACCTGCCTCAATATGACCTATTTTAATATTTAATCCTGAAGCGGCAATCGCCGCCGCAAAACCTGTATCGGTATCTCCCTGAATAAGGAATAAATCAGGCTTCTCCTTTTTTAATATTTTTCTTGTTTGGAATATAACATTTGATAAATTCGTTGACGGGTTTTTATTCCGGTTTATCTGGTATTTAATTTTTGAACAAATACCAAAACACTTCAAAAAATAATCATTCATGTTTTTTGTAAAATGCTGGCCTGAATGTATAATAAAGTAAGACATTTTTGTATCTTCAAGGTAATGAATTACTGGGGCCATCTTGATTATTTCGGGACGGGTACCGAGAATTAATCCCAATTTCATTTCTTTATTCATCAGTTTTACACCTGTCAAAATATTGGGGAAATAAAACAGATTCACAGGTCTTATTGTAATCTTCCTCATTACCTATGTCGAACCAAATGTCAGGTTCAAAATACCCCACTCTTTTGGATGCCAAAGATTTTTCCATAAATTTTTCAAAACTTCCTTCTTTCCTTATCTTTTCAATGAAATCGTGACGGGTGATAGCTATTCCGCCGTCAATATAATGTTTGTCATTTACGGCTTTTTCCCGCTCCGTTATTAAGTCATTATGCCTGAAAGAAGTAACATGGCTTTTATCATCAGAAACAGTTAAAATGCCGTATTTTTGCCAATTTTCAATTTTGGGTGTTACGATTATCTGATCATATTTATCAGATATAATATCTTCTTCAAAAGAAGAAAAATGGGATTTAATAGGTGCGATATTATCACAACAACAAATACAAATTGGTTCTGCCGGTTTAACTGAATCGTTTAGTGTGAATAATACATCATCAAAAGTTCCGTTAATCACTAATAAACTTGTTTTTTTTGCGGAATATTTCGAAGAATAACCAGCAAGGAAATTCTGATATGCTTCACAATTTTCATGATTTGATGTAATGTATATATGTGATGCATTATCCAATTCAGACAACAAATACTCCATGAATGGAATTTTGTTTACAGGAAATAAACCTTTCGGCATTGCCAGATCAAGTTTTTTCAATCTGGTTCCAGATCCGGAAGCGATGATATAGCCGATCATTTTTTGTACCTCTCAAATGTAATATTTGGATATTTTATTAATAAGTCGTATATCCAGTTAAGAACGACATTGGACTGGTCATTAAAACAGCCAGTATGAACGGGCAGCTTGTTATCAATCAATTGGGGCCATAATTGATATTTTTCAAAAGTTACAAATTTTTCTAACGAGTTCTCACTTAATTTTGTGATCACAAATGTTGATTTTGATGTCTGTACAGGACAGGGAAAAATTGTGCCGTTAGCGTCAATATTAAGCGAAATCAATCCCTGGAAACATCTTTTCGATACTGGCAATGGTCTTTTAACGCTTTCATAAAATATTTTCATGTTTTTTGAAAAAACAACTTTGGTATTCCATTTTTTATTTTGTATTTCCGCCAGTTGATCAGCAAGAATAGCTTTATCGTCGTCTGAAAACATCAGATCGATCTCACTTGCAGGTTTGAAATTAATGAAATCCAATCCCATTTCTGAGGCAAGCCCGACAGCTTCTGCTATACCAGAAACATTCTCCGGTATTACTACATAGCTGGCACAAATAATGCCATTAAACAATTGATGGCACTGTTCATTATATTTTTTCACACTTTCTAACATTTTAAAGACATTAATAATATCTTCAAATGCATCGACGCCTGTAATTGTCTGGTATTCTTTTCTATTGCCCGCGTTGAGGCTTATGTTTATGATAGCGTCCATAGCTATCAAATGGCTGCAATTTTCACGGGAAAGGTTAGAGCCGTTTGTAAAGAGCATCAGATTCATTCTACTGTTTGTAAAGTATTCCAAAATTTTATCAAACTCAGGGTGTAAAGATGGCTCACCACCTCCTGATAACGTAATCAATTGCGTCTCTTTTTTTTCCGCATCCTGTAATATCTTCCTGAGAAGTTCAAACGGCATTACCGTGTTTTCATTTGTTCCATTTTTTTGATAATGCTTTACGATGCACATGCGACACGAACGGTTGCAAATATGTGTTGGAAATATCTCCAATTTGAGCGGAAATACTTCTATCCCCGCCGTATAGTTTTGTATAAATTTAACCGTGTTTTCGAAGGTAATAGGATAAAACATCCCAATGTTTGAGTCTATAGAGTCAATAACATCGGGTCCCAGCCTGGCAAGTATCTGATTCCATGTGCCGAATTCAGATTGATCCGGTATCGAATATTTATAACCTGTATACATGAATACCCCCCCTCCATACTAAATGAAATCAACGTGTTTTATCGCTTTGATATGTTCCAATATCAAAGTCCTGAAATGCCCTTTACATCCCGGCTGGCACTCGTTTAAATCTATGCTGTCAATAACAAACCGCCTTCTTTCGGAATTCCAAATATCATAGAATCCCTGATCGTTAAGATTTCCAATCTTGTATTTGTCAATGCCCCGGTGTTCCGTACAGATAAAAACATTTCCGTCGGCGGTTATCGTGCTGGAGAAATAATGGCCCAAACATTCGGGGTAGTTGCGCCCGTAGTTTTTATCAACTATATCATCCAGTTTCTGTTCAACGATGATGACATCAAAATCTTTATCGGTATATGAACGCGCCTCGTCATATTTGTCCTTTACGCATTCAACCAATTGATAATCAAGGTCTTGCTTTTCGTATGCTTTTTTTATTACAGGCTTTACCTGGAAATAATTGGCCCCGAAATCTTTTGCCCGCTTGACGGATTCTACAATATCCAGATAATTTTCCGGATGTACCAAAAAAGAGATGCCAATGGTCAGACCGCAACCCGTTTCTTTTTTCTTTTTGGTTAAATACTGTATCGTGTTGGTCACTTTATCAAAGGCATTTTGATCTACAGGTTTATGCAGAAAATTGTATAACTCCTTGTTGGAAGCTTCCAGTGAGAACCTTACAAACGATCCGGATTCAAGCATGGTATCTGCAAGGCTTTCCGATATGTTCGTCCCGTTGGTATACAAACCGTATTTAATACCCGCAATAGAGCACTGTCTCATAAAGTCTTCAAGATGCGGATTCAAGGTCGGTTCCCCGCCTCCTGTAAAAATAACGCTTTGTACCCCCCATCCGTTTTTTTTCTTATGCTCCGAGATATCAACTATCAATTTTGACAGGACTTCCCTGGAAAGTTTGTCTTTTTGCCTGTGCAAATAATCGAAGGAACACCAGCAGCAATTTTGATTGCATACGTTGGTGGGATCAACGTCAAGGGTTATCGGAGAACTTAAACCGCCTGTGTTTAACAACTCCGTCACCTGATCTTTGTAAAAGAAGAACTTAAACGGATCGAACTGCTTCAAGTTCTTGGTTTGTTCCCTGTCCTCCAAATAATCTTTGGTCAAGGGTTTCACATTCTGCTTTTGATTTTCAAACAAATCGTTTTCTGTAGGCTTCATGACATTCTCCTTAAATTTAATTTTCGAGGTAGTACTAAAAGTACTTACGCTCGTGGCAACCGCCGTGCGTGGCAACCGCACATATCGAACTCCAGTCGTCGGGTATCTTCTTTCCTTGCTGCACGACGTAATTTTTTCGTCTTTAATGCCTCAGGCACATATTCAAATGCGAGGGGATCTTCTTCCACTGCCGCAAAACATAACTTTTCTGATTTTAATGTCCCAGGCACGTATTGCAGCGCCCTACCGTCTTGTTGTACTGCCGCAAGGCACAGCTTGGGCGTTTTACGTTCTTCCGGCACATCTGCCAGTGCCCAACCCGATTCCCGCACGGCTGCAAGGTACAGTTCAGGCGTTTTGTGTTCCTCCGGCACATATGCCAGCGTCCAACTCCCCGATTTTTGCACAGCCGCGAGGCACAGTTCGTACGTTTTACATTCTTCCGGTACGTATTGCAACGCCCACCTCCCCGATTTTTGCACAGCTACGAGGCACAGTTCGGGCGTTTTACGTTCTTCCGGTACGTATTGCAGCGCCTCACTATTTTGTTGTACAGCCGCAAGGCACAGTTCGGGTGTTTTACGTTCTTCCGGTACGTGTTTTAGCGCTCTACCATCTTGTTGTACAGCCGCAAGGCACAATTCGGGCGTTTTGTATTCCTCCGGCACGTATCGCAGCGCCTTACCATTTTGTTGTACAGCCGCGAGGCATAGTTCATGTGTTTTAAACTCTTCCGGTACGTGTTCCAACACCCCACCATATTGTTGCACAGCTACGAGGCACAGTTTGGGCGTTTTATATTCCTCCGGCACATTTTTCAATAATGCCCCCCTTTTCTGTATTTCCTTAAGCCAGATTTCACATTGGATATCTTTGCTTTCCATAATCAAACCTCCAAAAACCTATTCAAGATTAGTGTGTTTTTTAGGGAACCACTGATTTATTCATATCGAGAATAAATCAGTGCTACCTTAGCCGGGCAAACGCCCCCTTGCTTTTGCCTCCTCAATAATCTTTGAAATCGATGCTACCACCATGGATTTGTTGGTAATTGGCGGATAGTTTGTTTCGATTAGCTCAAACAGTCTCGTCTCATCAAGGAGCGACAGGTTTTCCATTTGCCCGATTCTTCGTTGTAAGCTCATCAAAGCCTCGTCCAATACGTACGATTCTACGTCCTGCAGGGTTGTCTTTACGATAGCAGGATTGTAGTTCACTGTATTCATTTATGCCCCCTTTTCTAGGAATCTATATTCTAGAGTATATCACATCGCCTTGTATATTTCAACTGAAATATACACTTTTTATAAAATAATAATTTGTATTTTTGTATATACTAGTATATGCAATTATGAAGCCAATTGATTGACTGTCTTCTCTATAAAATTGTATATATTAATCTGGAGGTTCTATGAAGCAAAGTGATAAAAATAATGATGAAAAATACCAAGAAAGGCTTAAAAAAGGGAAGTGGCTCGCTGATTGCCGTCAGAAAAAAGGGTTGAGCCTAACTCAGGCCGGTGCTGAGATAGGAATTTCAGGAGCTTACCTAAATCATATAGAGCGAGGGATCAGAGAGTTAAACAAAAAAATCATACCCGCAATCGCGAAAGCTTATGATATAAGCGCAAGCGCTCTCTCGGATGATGTTACGTTGCAAGACAGAAAAGATACCTGTTTTCGGGAGATATTAACCCGCTCAAAAATACGCCTGGCACTCGTTGTCAGTGACGTAGTGATAGATCGGATTTTTGAAGATGGTGAAATGACAAGCTCTAAAACGGGAGGTGGGGCGTATAATGTAGCAAAATGGTCTCAAGATAATTTCGTACCGATTATTGTGACAAAGGTAGGAAAAAACCAATATGATAAAATTGTTAGTGATTTAAATAATGAGAAATCATCAGGTAAAACCACCCGTATTGTTACCGCTTTAATCTATATAGATGATATTAATGAAACTTTCATTCACGATATTATAATTGATAAAGGTAAAAGAAGAAGAAACCCTTATTCAGTTAGCCAAAATCATACTAATGATTTTGATCTGAAAAGAATTAAGGAATGTATTTACATGAGCGGCATCGGCAAAGGTGATGTCATTTTTGTACATGGATACCAGTTACACAGGGAGTTGTATCGGATCGGTGGTGTACTGGATTCCCCGCAAGAAGAAAAAAATCGCCTTAAAAAAGAAGCGGTAAATGATTTTATGCTATCACTTTTACCGGAAAATGATAATGAACGGCCGTTTATTGTCTTTGACTGTTCTCCACCAAATAAAATTTATAATGATATGACCACTGACGAGTTAGCTATCATAAAGGAAAGAAGTGATATTCTCATTATGGAATTCAGAACAATAATTGGGTTCTTGAAAGAGAAAAAATATAAAGGAAAGTTTGAGGAGATCATCAAAAATGGGTTTGAAGCAGATGGCGGAATCATTAGAAAGTATCTTGATGGGATTGCTCAATATTTTCTTGGAACAAAAGGCAACATACTTATTATTAGGTATGGGAAAAAACACCTCGATCGTCAATGGGTATTGAAACGTTTGGAAGACGGTCATTATGAAGCTACAGAAGAACCAGTAGACACGCTAGGCGATGAAGTTCCTATCGATTATGGAGACATGCTCACATTCAAATATTTGAGTAAGTATCTGAAAGAGAAAGAGGAAAAGGAAGAGAGCAAAGATTAATTTGTATGCAGCCCCATCATACTGAAAGACCTTTATCTACTTCATATTCCAGTTCCCATTCTCTGGTTCTCCACACAGGTAAATATTTATCCATAAGGCGTTGAAAATTCAGTTTGTGACCTCGTCCCTTTTGAATAAGGTGAACCATTTCATGGACTATTACAAACTCAAGGCATTCGGGACTGTGCTTAACAAGATTTGAATTGAGGGAAATACCCCGTTTCTTGCGTGAACAGCGTCCCCAAAGGGTGTACATTTGTCTGACACACAATTCTTCTACTTTCGTTTCCATAAGAGGTTCATATTTCTTTATAAGGACAGAGGCGGCTTCTTTAACCGTATTACAGCACCACTTATCAAAGAATTTTTGTCTTGCTTCTATCTCGGTACCTGGACAGATATACATTCTTAAAATTCCACCATCTATGATTATTTCAGACTTTCCCTTTATTTTGACAACTTCAGTTGTATAGAGTTTTCCCCAAATATAGATTGTCCGAATATACGATTCAATTCCCGAAAATCTTGCACGGTTTTGAATAATATCAATACATTTTCTAATCCATACGTTTTTCGAATAGGCGGACATTAAGATATTTTCCTCGGACATTCCATCCGGCGCTGTAATCTTTACATTGCCATTTGGCCCCAATATCCTTATCTTTACCATCGTTACAGGTTGAAATTCAACTTCTATAGGTATTTTCCCCAACATGACGGTGCAATCCATAACATAAAATTATACCAGTGAAATGTCTAAATTTCAATCTGATAATGATATTATTTACCTAAGCTATTTTCTTGCACCGCTGGTACCAGTTTTTCTTCATTTTATTATCATAAAAAAGGAATTTAGCCATATTGTCCGTAATCTTTTTTTTGCCATGGAAAATTACCCATTTTTCATAATCTGTCATTAGCAGTGAAGGGGAAAGTAAGCGGTCTGATGGTATGAAAACCGTCCGCCTCAAACAAGAACCACCACCCCCGTTATCGTGTAAGAGGCCACGCCGACATTTACCCGCTATGAGTTGCCTTTATCCAGTAGACCAGTCATAAATTTTGTTCAAGCTGGTACCTTTTTCACCAGTAATCCACAAGATCGCAATTCATCTTCCAGCAGTATCCCTTGTATAACAGCCGGCTTGAGTAGCCATGCCTCCTTTCCGTCACTCATAATCCAAAAACCTGTCGCATTTCCGTTTCACTACAGCCCATTGAGGAACCGGCCTGTCGCCCTTGCGTTCCTTTTTCCGGTTGTACAACTGAATATCCTTCGGGGTCACCAGTTCCATTTCCCATGCAAGAGCCGCCATTTCATTGCGGTTATGCACATGGAAAGCGGAATACAAGCTATACAAGTGATTGTTTACCGTGCTTCTTGATATATTCAACATCGCCCCGATTTGGTAATGAGTCAGCCCGCAGCACAGCATGACCAGGCATTCTTTCTGCCGTTTGGTTATTTTGCTTTTGGTGTCAGGGCATTCTTCAAAACGATCAATCAGACTTTGCACCTTCGGCGCGATGTACGGTTTCCCCTCCCGCACAATCTGAAAACCGCGCTTGAATTCCCCGTACCCTTCCCACAGGTGAAGGTATGACTTCGCCCCCTCCCAGATGAACCACGGGGCGTTGCTCAGGGGATAATCATGAAGCGATGCCACTGCGATATTCAATTTTGGGAACAGTTTATGCAGTTCGCCTATTCTGCGGGCCGTGCCGTCACGATAAAACCAACTGTCAATGATAACCAGCCACGGCTTTTTATTGCAGATAACCGTATTCAAAGCGTCATTTTTCTTGTCAGTAATGGCAACGTCCGTGAACCCCGTTTTTTCAAGCCACGCCTTATACTCCGCATGAAGTTCTGTCGCTCCGGTCACCGCCAATATTCCGGCCATTATTTCCCCTCCGTCAGTAAAAACAGGGCAATTAAAACCTCGCCGTGTGATTTTACCTTTATTCCATGCGTCCATCGTTTTCCCCCAATGAAATCGGGATTTTTGTTCAGGCAAATCAAGACGGAATCTCCTTTATCTTACGCATCCGAGCCGCCAATTTTTCCCGCTCTTCGACACTTTTCGGCTTAACGGGCGGATGCTTTTCAAGCCAGTTCCTTTCGGCGTCTTCCCGTTCCGTTTCGGTTCCGTCAGGATCAATGCCGCTTATCTTTTTCCCGATAACGCAACGGCGTTCCAGCATGGGCAGGGTAAAGCATCCCGCCGTTTCATCAGCTCCTGTCTTGGCAATTTTCCGCTGCCGTTTTACCCATTCGGGAACGTCATGCAACCGGCAGACAGGCTCATCCGCAAACCATACCGTTTTAGCCAGCCCTGAGTTTTTGGGGCACATCGGCGCGGAACAGCCATCAAAGTATTTGCAATTTCTTTTTTGTTGGAAATCCGTCATACTTCGCCCCCTTCGGTTTGCGTACTGTCATCAGGACTTCCGCTTTGCACTGCCAATACACCTGCCGCCTTGCCTTCAACCCACCGATCAATTTCAGAAGGCTTGAACCGTACCGACCTGTTCAGCTTGTGGAAAGGTATTTCCCCGTTCGCCACATACCGGTAAACCGTCTGCACCGAAATCTGTAAAGCCGCCGCCACTTCTTTCACTTTCCAATAACACTCCATTTCATTCCCCTCATCACATTGTTTGCGCTTTTTTATGCGTCTATTGTGAATATAGCGAGGCGGTAAATGATTAAGTAGGGAGAAAAAAACAGGGGGAAAACACACGGAGATGTATTAAGATATAAAGAAGATTAAAGAGATTTAATTACCGTTATTTTTTTCCACATTTTTGGAAAGATTTTTTTTTATTTCCCGCAAAACATCATGGATTTTTTTCGGTGTGTCGCATTTTGTCCCGTTCACCAGCTTTACAATCGCATGGTACGCTGTTCTTTCCGTGCGGATGCGGAGCGCTTTTTTGCGGAGAGGCAGAACCAGCGCTTTCAACACGGCAAAATCTTTGGATTCCGGCGGCTTGCACCAGTTGCCGTTCCTTCCTGCGAGCTTCTGCAACTGCCCCTTGTCCGTGCCGAAGGCCCGGGAAATCGGGCACCAAAAGCCGCCGGTGATCCTTCCGGCTTCCTCTCCGACCCATTTGAAATACTCCGCAAGGCTTGTCTTGCTTTTCAGCCATTCGCACCGCTCAGGTGAAATCTGCTTCACATAACCGTTCGCCTCAAGGCAGTTGAAATCATCCCTAAACAGCGGGAATTCGATAAAGCATTCCAGCAACGCTCCTATAAAACGAAACTTGTATGTATCACCCATTATCAAAACTCCGGAGGTAATTATCTGTCTATTTATAATATACAAAAATTTGAGGCTTTCGCCAAATAAAACACCCCCAGGCACGGCCTGCCCATCGGACATACCATGACTGGGGGTTTCATTCGGTCATTGCTATGCCTGTTTCCGCAATTCGTCAGGCTCTTTTTGTTTCATGGGGAAGGTCAGAACCGTTACATTTTGATCGATGCTTTCGGCTTTTTCAGTAGTAACAGGCTGCAGCAATGCCTCCTGCACCTCTTTCGCCTTTATAAAGTCGCTCGGCTCAAAATGGGCGTACCTGTCCGTCATCTGTTCACTCCGGTGCCTCGTTATCGCCTGGGTCTGTTTCACCGACAGCCCGCCTTTCAGCAATTCAGTGTTGAAGAAATGCCGCCATGCGTGAAGGTGCAGCTTCCGCTCCGCAATCTGCTCTTTGGGTATCCCGATGTTCACCAACGCCTTATGAAATTTGAGGTATACCGTCAGCTTGCTTACCGGCTTGCCCCCGCCGTCCGTAGAAAACAAAAAGCCGTCCCCGTTTATCTTTTTCAATTCGTTAAGGTCGGCAATCATGGAAGCCGGCAGCGGTATGTTGCATTTGTCCTTTGTCTTGGTAGGCCGGTAGCCGTATTTGGTATCGTACTGCATACACAGATAAATATGCCCGTCATACACATAGCAGCCTTTTAGCCCCATAACCTCCGCAGCCCTCATCCCGGTCAGGGCAGCCAGCTTGTTCGCCGTGTACGCAATCCGGTCATTGTCCCACACCTTCCGCCAGTCCCCTATAAACAGCTTTTTGAATTCGTCCTGAGTAATAATCTCAATTTCCTTGCGGTTGTTTATCAGCTTTCCCATTTTCTGGATAGGGTTCGAAGCAATAACCTTCCGTTCCTCCGCCTCTATCAGCATGGTTTTCAAAATGCTGAAATTGCTGTTGATGGTCGTATGCTTGTAGCCTTTCTCAATGGCCCCATCAACAAACGCCTCGACAACTTCCTGGGTTATCCTGTCCATCCGCATATGCCCGAAATACGGCAGCAGCACCTTGTTCATAATCCATTTGGAATTGTCGGCGTATTTCTTGGTCAGGTTTGACCGCTTGCGCCGTTTTTTCAGGTACTCGCATTTCTCCCAATCCCACCAGTCCGCCGCGTATTCGGCGAAGGTAGGGATATAGCCCCGTTTCGGCACCAGCGCCCCCGCCTTCAAAAGCCGGTTGCATTTAAGCCGCGCCGCTGTCAACGAATCCTCCCCGGTAGACCTCCCGTGGAGCCGGTTTCCGTCCTCATCGTAGGCGTAGTAATACACGACACGTTTTCCCGACGGGACAACCCGAAAGTACAAAGTAAAGTCATTATGAATCTTCATAAAGCCCTCGTTTTGGGAATATGATGTCATTCGTGATTACATCAAAATTCCCCAGTTTCCGCACACCGAACCAGCAACGCTAATTCATTACAGAATAAGCATTTACGGAAACCGAGAACTTTGTACTTAGGCAATTTGTGCAAATTTACCTTTTACTACATAACGAATTAGCGTTGCTGTTCGTGTATGCCTAAAACTCGGAAATTGTTGAGTAAACAATAAAGTTAGCAATTTCCAAAAAACGAGAGGTTTGTGTATGCACAACGATTTTACACTGTTTATGAGGACGTATCCTAACGGCAAAAAGGTGGTTTTTTACCACGCTTACGATGAGGAAGGAAAGCGGGTCGGTCCCTGGACTACCAACAGTTTGACTTTAACGGCTGGCCGCAATTACTGCCATAAGCTGTTGAGGGCGGGGGCGTTAATCCCGAATAGAAATAAGGCGGTTACTTTCGGGGAATACTCCGAAGGGTTTTGGGAGAGGGACAGCGAATACATTAAGCGGCAGGAAAGCAGAAGGGATATTACGGACACTTACATCAGCAATTGCCGGAAGTATGTCGCTAACCAGATTAATCCTTTCTTTGGCGGTACGCCGCTGAATAAGATTACCGAAAAAGATGTAAACGACTGGCTGTTGGGTTTCAAAAACCGGAAAGTCATTGTTGACGGCAAAGAGGAGATTGTTCACTACCAGAACACTTACGCCAATTCGGTGTTCAGTACGCTCAATGTGATGATGACCGAGGCGGTGCGGCGGGGGCTTATTACCGCCAATCCTTGCGAAAAAGTGTTGCGGTTAAAGAATGACCGCAAGAAACTTGAGATACTGACCGTTGAGGAAGTGCAAAAACTGTTCCCGAAAAACTATAAAACGGTGTGGGGCGATAAGGAACTGCCTTACATTGCCAACCGCCTCGCCTCTTTGACCGGTATGAGGATTGGTGAAATATTAGGCTTGCGGGGTGAATTTGTGTTTGAAAAGCATATTTTTGTCTGCGGGCAATATGGGGAATACGGCTACGGAAAAACAAAAACCAAAGAAAACCGCAATATACCGCTGCTGCCTGATATGATTGCGATGCTGCACAAACTGATGAAGCAGAACGGAAAAGGTTATGTGTTTTCGCTGGACGGCGGGGCGGTTCCAGTAACTCAAACCTATGTCCGCCGTGCTTTGAATTCAGCTTTGATAAAAATCGGCATAAACGAAAAAGAGATAAAGCGGCGGGGGATTTCGCTTCACGGCTGGCGGCATTTCCTGAATACCGAACTGCAGCGGCAGGGGTTGACCATTCAACAGGTGCAGAGCGTTACCGGGCATAAATCGAACCGTATGTCCGAATGGTACAGCCATATTGACGCGCGGCAGATTGCCGATGTGGTTAAGGCACAGGAAGCGATTAGCGGCAAA
>Ga0082212_10001097_pt1 | contig 22844 bp, 19 predicted proteins | sample TergutNt197P3_FD_71548 | JGI IMG/M metagenome (GOLD analysis project Ga0082212, IMG submission 71548) | Neocapritermes taracua P3 segment gut microbial communities from Petit-Saut dam, French Guiana - Nt197 P3 | ecosystem: Host-associated > Arthropoda: Insects > Digestive system > Gut ...
CATCCAGAGTACGAGATCGGTATTGCCGCTGTTCAGCGCTTTCAGCCGCAGCATGATTTTGCCTCCGCGCGGAAGACCGGTCACCTGACCTTCCTGGTCGGTCGACTGATTGTAAGTCATCGTAAACGATGCTACTTCTCTTACTCTTTGTGTAAACTCGTCTACTACGAGTGATACAGGTGTTTTAGCCATAAGTTTTTTTTAATTAGTTAATTGTTAAAAAAGAATGGGACAATTTATTCAATCAGGAATCTATTAATTAGGAATTTGGAATTATCAATTAGGAATTTGCGGGGGCGACCGCAAGGGTACGCCCCTACAATTTTTTAATTTTTAATTTTTAATTTTTAATTAAATTAACTGTCCCATTCTAAAAAAGGATGTTACAGCCAATCGTTTTCGTAAGTTACCGATTGATTGGTGACTTCCTTGCATGTGATGGTGATTGATTCCCAATGGGCAAGGTCTTCTGCTTTCGTAGTGTCTTCCCAGTGTTCGAGGAAATCCACACAATAAGCGCCTTTGAATTCGACGTCTTTCATCTTTTTCCTTGAATCGGACGAATTCATAAATTCGATTTTGCCGTCTTTTGCCAACGATTTGTCGCACATCCAATTGAGCAGTTCGCAATTGCCATCGTTCAAGGCTTTTACCTTAATGATGATTTTTCCGCCACGCGGGATACCTGTTGTTTGTCCTTCTTTGTCAACTGCTTGAGCAAAAGCGTACGAAATGCTTGCTACTTCCCTGTCTTTAAATCCATCCACTTTGAGTGTTACCGGAGTCTTTGCCATAATTCTTTCTGTTTTAGATTGTTAATAATTTTTCTACTTTATCAAGTTAATGATAACTATAACCAATCGTTGGTATAGGTAACCGATTGATTGGTGATTTCCTTACACGTGATCGTGATCAGTTCCCAATGGGCGAGGTCTTCGGGTTTCGTCGTGTCTACCCAATTTTCAATGAAATCAACGCAGTAGGCGCCTTTGAATTCGACGTCTTTCATTTTCTTCGATGCATCGGACGAATTCATAAATTCGAGTTTGCCGTCTTTTGCCAACGATTTGTCGCACATCCAATTGAGCAACTCATTGGTGCCGTCGTTCATTGCTTTTACTTTGATGGTAATTTTTCCGCCGCGAGGGATACCGGTCGTTTGACCTTCCTTGTCAACAGCTTGCGTAAAAGCATACTCTACCATGGCTACCTCTCTGGGTTTGAAGCCATCTACTAATAATGTTACAGGTGTTTTTGCCATAACTAAAAATTTTTTAAATTGTTGATAATAAAGATAAAAATAAGTTTTTTTATTGTTTTTTTGCAGAGGCTAACCTGCAGGTTAGCCCCTACAAATTGATTTATGATACGTCACATTCTTTGTCAAACCCTGCGCCTTTGTTTTTCGTGGCGGCAAGTTTTACTATAAAGTTTTTAGCCGAGAAATAAGGTGTTATTTCCATATCGACCGTGATATTTTTTGTTTCCGGATCCTGTGAGGGATTGCCCAGTTTGTAATCCTGAAACAATTTACCGTAGCCTTTGTGCTGGTTGAGGAAGTCCTGAATCTTTTCTTTCAGAATCTTTGGCGACTTGACGGTATCCCAGTTTTGAAGCGCTTCGTCGTTGAGGAAGTTCATCAATACTTTTTTGACCCAGTCGAACACGCGGACAATCGTATAGGATTGCATTGCTTTGTTGTCGCCATTGAACAGCGTAGTGTCGTTAAATGCCATGACGCGACCTTCTGAAAATACCATCGGCACCACTTGTTTATCCATCAAACCGGCAATTTCCGACTTGAGCAGGTCAAGACGTACGCCTTTCACTTCGTTGAGTGTACCGTGTTTTTTCCCTGCCGATGGGTCGGCGATATTCCGTGAATCGTCATACATTTTACCGGCCAACGCTCCTGAAGGAGGCACATAGAGATTGTCGTCTTCGCGGGCAAGTTCTTCTTTTTTTCTTCCCAGTACCCAGTTTGACGTCAGGATAATATTTTGTAGAAAGACGTCGCTGTCGCGATAGCGTTCGGTATTATCTACCATATTATCATAATTCATCTCGTCGGCATGGTCGGTCACAAGCATCACTTTATATTTATGCGCCATCTGCGCCCAAAGCCGTAGTACGGTATTGTCCTCGAAAATATAACCCGGCATGACCATCAGGCTGTAACTGTCTTTCAGACTCAACCTGTCGTAGGAGTTTTTGAGCAATTCATTGATTTCCTGTATAAATTCCGAATTTGAATCGCCCAATTCATTTTTATTGACATTGATCAACCGAAGGTTGCGCAATTTGTCGCTACCGGTGTTTTTGTAAAACATGTCGAGCGTACGGTACTCTGTTTCCATTTTTTTGATGGTTTCCGCCGCAATGCTCAGGTTATCCATAAACAATTCCTTGTACTTCTTTTCTTTTTGCGAACATGATTCGGCAAATTCCATCGGCGTCTTTTTGTCCTCAGCCAACAGTTCCAGCCATTTTTTCAGGTCGGAGGCCAATTTTTTACGTTTATCGCCAAAACGCTGCTCGTTAAGAAAAATACTGCGTTGGGCTTTGTTTTTAAAATCCATATTTTCGGCATCCGGAAGAAAACCTTTGATTGTGTTGAATCCGCCTAATTTCGCTAACGAATCTTCGACGCGACGTGCCTGCTGTTTCTCAACTATCACTTCGGGTGCTGCCTGCCCTGTTACTTGTTCTTGTAATTTTGCTTCTGCCATATTTTTTAATTATTAATGTTTAATGCTGACAAGGGGATTATTCTCCTTGTTACTTGTCATTTCCCCCCTTCCAACTCGTCCAACAGATTTTGCAGTACATTGCGAAGCTCTTCCTTTGATTCGGGGTTGCCGATGAGGTCGCGCAGCCGTTTGTTCTGCTCAATGTTTTTCCGCATTTTAGCGTTAGCATCAATGTTGTTCTTTACCGACAGCAGGAACGAACTGTTGGATACCAATTGTCCGCTGCCGTTGTTGACTTCAAAATCTTTCATTTCATTGAAAGACAAGGTTTCCGAAACAAAATCGCCGTTTTCGGTTTGAAAATCGACATCTACCTGTGGTTTGAATTTTTCGAAAACATCCTTGATTGTTTGTGCTTCCTGAAACAGTTCAGGCTCGGAAACCTGATCCGAAAACTGACCGATGTAAAGGGTTTTGTTTTGTGAGATAGCGTTCACCTTCCCCCCGGTTTCTTCATCGGGCGCATCTGAAATAAAATTCTCTCTTAAACTCATAGTACGTTTTTTTTTTGTTAATAAAATATTTGGTTCTACTTTTTTTGATTTTTTTTTAGATAATACAATATTTGGTTCTGCCTTTACAGGTTTTTTTCTGAATAACGAAAGAAATTTGTCGAAAATCGTATACATATATTATATATATTAATGATTTTTGTTGTAGAGGCAACCCTTGCGGTTGCCCATACGGTTAAAATTTCCATTCTAAATTTTCATCTTTTAATGTTAATACCACTTCGTCGCCGCCTTTAATCTGACCGGAGATTATCATTTTCGATAATGGGCGGCGGAGTTCTTTGCGGATGGTGCCGATAATCGGGCGTGCGCCGAACTGTGCGTTGAAACCCGACATGGCGATCGAGTGTTTCGCATCGTCCTCGATTGTCAGCGTGATGTTCTGTTCTTCCAACGATTTGAGCAAGCTCTTCAGATGGATTTCGAATATCATCGTGACAATCTTTTCGGTGATTGGCGAGAACGGTACGATCTCGGTCAGACGACCTAAAAATTCGGGCCTGAAATTTCCCTGCATGATATCCATCAATTCGTTGTTTTTGGGTATGATACCCTTTCCGAACGAATCGACAATATGCTGGCTGCCGATATTGGAGGTGAACAGTATCAAAGCGTTCGAGAAGTAACCTGTCCGGCCCAAACGGTCGTGCAGTTTGCCTTCGTCTAATATTTGCAGGAAGAGATCGAACACCGAACGGTGCGCTTTCTCTATTTCGTCGAACAACACTACCGAATAGGGTTTCTGCCTGATCTGGTTGACTAACAAACCGCCCTCTTCATATCCGACATAACCCGGAGGCGCTCCGTAAAGCAAAGCGACAGAGTGTTCTTCCTTAAACTCCGACATATCGAAACGGATCATGGCCGATTCGTCCTGAAACAGAAATTCGGCCAGCGCTTTGGCCAATTCCGTCTTTCCGGTACCTGTCGGCCCGAGGAAGAAGAACGAACCCATCGGCTGTCCTTTCTTGTTCAGTCCTGAGCGCGACTCGAACACAGCGTCTAAGATAATTTTGATCGCATGATCTTGTCCAACTACGCGTTTTTTGAGAATGGATTCGGCATTAACCAACTTATCGCGCTCTTTCGATTGGATTTTACCCAACGGAATACCTGTTTGTTTGGCAATCACGGCATACAAATCAGAACTGTCTACTTCAGTACGTTTTTCGGCGGCCAGTCCGGTCAGTTTATCCAATACCCCTTGCAGGTATTCGAAGCGTTCGGCGCTTGTCTCTATCTTTGAGAAATCGGTATCGTCTTCCAATTGAGCGACAAGCAAACAACTGACTTTATTAAATATCTCATAATGAAGCCAGTCGAGGGACTCCCCAACCTCTTCAACAGAGGGGCTGTTATTACGTAATTGGTCAAGTTTTTCTTGAAGGGCCTGGATATCCTTTTGCGAAATGCTGTTCATCGTACGAATCATCGACATGGTGCGGTCTATCAGATCGAAACCTGAATCGGGAAGCGCTTTCTCGTTCAGATAGCGTTTGGCTAACCGGATGGCGTCTTTTAGCACAGCGTCGGATATAGTCAGTTCGTGGTATTTCTCGTACAACAGGGCCGATCCTTTAAGGATACGGAAACAATGGTCGGCATTAGGCTCTTCAATTGTTATCTTTTCGAATTTACGGACAAATTCCTTATCTGTTTCGATGTTTTTGGTATAACCGTCGATAGAGGCAGTACACAGCAAAAGGAGGTTTCCTTTGTTGAGCGCCTGTTTCAGTATATTGGAAGCTCCTGACATCGTTCCATGTTTATCCATCAGTTTATCAACCGCTTCGATCACTAAGATCGCATTGCTATTGTTTTGCAGGTCGTCGATGATGCTTTTAAAACGGTCTTCCGTTTCGCTTTTATAATTCGAATCGGCAGCCATAGCGCCCAGATCGAGTTCGTATACAGTTGCTTCGGCGAGGAAGTCGGGCGCGTCAGCCGTCTGGATACGCTGTACAAATCCGTTAATCAACGCTGTCTTCCCTACACCCGATTCGCCGGTTATCAACAAGTTGGATTTGGTCTTACGTCCCAACACTTCGAAAATAACGGCAATTTCACTTTCAAAACCTATCACAGCGTCTATTTCGCCTGCGGCAGCCATTGCATTTTTGTTCAGGCAATATTTCTGCATGGCTTTGGACGAACCCGCCGGTCCGCTTATCCGTCCTGCTCCCGAACCGGAGCCACCGCTTTTATTGACAGATTGCGATGTGGTAGCTGTGCCTGCGCCATCAATAATTTCCTGCGTGGTGAGCGGCATCGTTTTCAGTTGCTCGTAGCTAAAGCCTACGCCCGGCGTTGTCAGCGAGGCCAACAGGCAGACAGGCGTAATCTTGTCGTGTTCGAAACGGATTTTGTAGCTTCCCGCTTCTCGTAACGTAGCATGAGCTGTGTCATCAAAATAGACGTCGTCCGTCTTTTTGGTGGTGCGAGGGTAGAAACTAATCTGTATATCAGCCCATTCGAGCAGGTAATAATAATCCTTATCGATTTGTTCTATAAACGAAATCAGTCCGACGTCTTTATGTAACAAGGCTTTTAATATATGTGCAGGCATAATCGACTCGTTCATCGATTCTTTTGCATATTCCCTTGCGATATATATCGCATTTTGTGTCTCGTCCGACAGATTGTCTGTCGAGATTTTCAAATCTTCTATTGCATTGCTATAACTCATATTTTTAATAATTGAAAATTGAGAATAATTCTTAACTCTTAGTTCTTAACTCAAAAACATATTCCTACTCCAAACACATTCCGTATCTGTCCGATATATTCTTTCCTGTCTTTGTCTAAAGGAAACCGGTACTGGAATGTATAGCGTAAAACTAAGGGGCCTAATTTACCCAAGACGCCTATTTCAGGCGATATAGCGCTATGCATACGAAAGGTCGGATTTCCGTCTTCATTCAAATCTTCATAGTCCCACGAAGACACCCCTGTATATCCGATGCCAAAGAAACCCCAAACAGGAACCTGTAATTTCATCGTTGTCCACCCTGCCGACACATTAAATTCGGATCTTAACGATTTCTCATAATCTTTCTGCATGGCGGGAAATATGGACGGTGTAAACCTTAGCGAGAAATAACCCGAAAACTTTTTTTCTTTATAGGCGCCAACGGTAAGCCCGATGAGCGCTTGTGTCTTTAACGGATCATCCGAATATCCGGGAACAGTCAACGATGGACTGGGAGAAAATTCATACGCGACGACTTGTATGCGTTTACTGCGGTCGTATTCGATTTTCTGGATATCCACTAAACGAACGCCTGCTTCCGTTGATTTGGGGCATGACATGGTCAACACCATTTCATACAGTTTTTTTGCTTCGGCATAGTCGCCGTTCGAAAAATGAAGTTCAGCGCCATCGAAATACACTTTACAGTTATCCGTAAATAAGCGTACAGCTTCTCTTGCACGCGATTGTGCATACTGGTCGTCCACATTATAGGAAACAATCTTCAGGTAAGCTGTCGAGGCGTCTTTATAGAACAACTGGTCAAAGAGTTTGTCGGCTTCAGGTCTTAATACCAAAATCGAATCAATATCCCGTATTTTAGCCGGTATATCCGCATCGGCGGGCATGTCGGTACATTCCATTGACAGTCTGTATTTTTCGCGTGCTTCGTTGTATAAGGCTTTTTGAAAGAGTTCAGTGCCTTCGTTGAAATGCTGGTAGAAACAGCCTACCCCCACGGTTGCATTGGGGTCGAATATCTCAAAACTCTTCGATTCGCTGGGTTGCAGTTCAAGGAGAAAACGCAAGGGAGCGAAACCGGGTGCGGCGACTTCGAGCAAACGATTGGCATAGCTTGCTCCGCGGTAACGCCCGACGATCAACCGCAGGTAATAGAACCGTACATCGCCCCGCTCTTCCGTCTTATAGACGTCGATGGTGCGGTCTACATTCGACGAAAAACTCAGTTCGAGGGTGATGGGACAGGATATGATGGCGCCGGCCTGTCCGCCGCCCGCCTGGTCGATTTCCGGGTCTTTATCTACAAACACACTCAGACCTGCCGTCGTTTCCCGTCTTTCCAAAGTCCGCTGTGCATACAGCGAACCAACAGTGATAAATATAAAAATGTATAATAATAGGTTTTTTCTCATAATATGTTAAAAAATTAAATATTTATATTAAAATCATTGAGGTTGAATATCTGATCTTTCGGAAGTTCTTTGCCTTCGAATTTATCCGGTTGCCAGGTGCGTACATGAATCATCGGCCAGGCCTCGTCGGCAAAATCGATCATCAGGAAAAGGTAACCTGTATCGTTGTAGGTGCTCGATCCCCATTTCTGTCTCAGTGTGACGCCATACAGTTTGTCGTTTTTCGGATGGCTCACGACGTCAATTTCGTCGAACTCTATATCAATGTATTTATTACGCGCGAAGGTCAGTTTCAGATTGGCTACATACTCTTTTTTTGTGAATGTCGTATAGACAATTTTCTCACTTCCCATCAACGCATTGATAGCCTTGTCTTTCGTCGGGGCTATTTTTACCACTTTTCCGGTAATAATCAACGCATTGTCGCTATAGACCGTTTCGACATACTTGATATCTTTCCGGTTGTAGGCCGTGCGGAAATTTTCAAGGAAACCGATGATAATCTGCCTTCTGTTGAAGTCTTCCATCGAGTTATACTCTTCAAGCACGGCGCGTATCCTTGTTTCTTCGATCGAAACCGAAATGCTTTCGATTTTGCCGTCGGAGGCATAGTCAATCACGATTTCCTGTTCCTGTTTTTCTTCGGGCGCATCGGGCATGACGACCGGGATGTTGCGCACCTGATACCCTCCCGACGATTTCTGCACGCACTTTTCGCTGATAAACATTTTCGATGTAGCAAGCGGGCTTGCATTCCAGAAATTGGTCACGTCCGTCTTGCCGCTTTTCGAAAATATGGTAGCAGGGAAATCAGGCTTTTTGCCTGTACGGATTGCAGTGTTGCATGCATTCAGAAAAGTAGTCGTGTTGTTCTCAATTGTCGTAGCCAACGCGAGGTTTTCCATGCCATCTTTGATGGCAAACCAAACTTTTTCATCTTCACTCTGTGCGCCTGTTTTGAAAGAACTCATAAAACATGCGCTCATAATCAACATCAATAAAATGATATTCCTTTTCATATCTTATCTGTTATTAGTTGTATTTCCAAGTAAATTCCGAATGTTGTTTTGTGGAATGTTCGAATAGAACTCAGCAGTCAACAGTCCGCCCTGACTGAATAAGTTATCCACCGATGCAGAAATAATCAAAAGGTGGAGGAAACTATATTCTTTGTTACGCAGGATGGCGGTCAGTTTTATTTTAGACGGATCTTTTGTGTCGGGAAACGTTGCACCGACAAAGAAATTGAAGTCATCCTTGAAGTAACACAGAAATTCCTGTAATGAAATATCAAAATCGGGCGAAAAATTTCCATACATCCTGTGCGTCACATGCAACTTGTGGTTCATATCCCCCATATTTCTCATTACCAGATTCGCAAACGATTCTAAAGGCAAGTCTTTGGTGAACAGCAGTTCGAATGTATTGCTTTTCTTTTTATAATATATATTCGAATTGACGGTGGGCAGGATAAATTCCGTGCCTTTTTGGGTGTAAAAATCTTTGTCGCGGTTGTACGCCAATCCGGCTTCCGTAACAGCGGCGCCGCCTGATGTATTGCTGTCGTTGCAAATCATACCGCTTCCGAACAGCGACTTGTTGAGCAATTCGTCGGATTCCTTTTTATCTGTTCCGAAAATCAATTCGTGCGACGCCGGAAAAGCAAAAACAAACTGCTCTTGCTGATTGTAATCCCATACGGCGGCAAACTTTTCATCCTCTTTCATCAGGCTAAATTTAGCCGGCAGTTGCAGCTCGTCTAAAACCTGACTGATTGACGTGAACGTTGACTTGCCGAAAACCAAACCGTTTTTCGACAATGTCATTTTCAGTCTGTCTAATTTGTGCAGGATATTATCGTTCGACTGCTCCAGCACAAGCTCGAGCATCATCCGTTCGATAAAATCACAAACCGGCATGTTAAGCAGCATCTTTGTTTCGTTGCTGAACAGCGAGATTCCCAGATGGCTTATCTCGCCGGCGTCGTTATAGTTTACGATCAACGATTTATTCTTGACAAGTTGCGGGCAACTGAAAATACTGTCCACCTTCGGCAGACAGGCCGAAGGTATTTCACTTCCCACTTCTTCCATCTTGACAGACGAATACACTTGCGCATGTACGCAAGTAACACCGGCAGTAGCTATAAGCAACCCTATCAGTATGAGCCTATTTCGCATCATCATTTCCCAACTCTTAACTCTTATCTCTTCTCCCCTACTGCAAAAAAGTAAACCTCACTCTCACCCCGACAGCAAAAGGATTTATCTTTTGGGTAACAGGCGCGCCGTTAATATTCGATTCCATAAAAGACGACATAGCCGGTTTATCTTCCGAAATAGCGCCTTGTACAAACGTTTTGTCGTTTGTCCCTTGTATGTTATTCAACCCGTAATCGATAAAGGCGCCTGTGTAAACGTCGTTGTTTGCGGCGACTTTCCATTTGATCCCTGCCTCAGCCGACAGCATAAAAGCGATTTTGAAGTTGTCAAGGTTAGAACTGTGTTTCAAATATTCATACGTACCGAAACCAAACTGCGGCAGGTCGTCGTATGTTCGGCCCTCTTCCGGAAAGTAGCCTTTCGTGGCTATTTCGTATTTTTTGGTAGATGCTGTACCTTTGAGCGGCAAACCCACCTTGGCGCCGACCGCAAAATATTTCTTGTATGTTCTGCCTGTTTGGTATTGTAACATCAATGGCACATTCAGAAACCAGACCTGTTGCGTTTCGTTGTAACGGTCGGTCGCATAATAATACGTATAGTTGTCGCGTGAACTGGCGCCCGGCACTTCATATTGGCCTACGAAGTCTTTGAGGCTTGTACCCGATCGAAAAAGGGCGATTTCCAATCCTGTACGAAACCCCCAATCAGGCATAAACAGGTACGTGTAACCTCCGCCTATATGAAAGCCTACTCCGTTGTTGTGTTTGCCTGTCGACATGTCGTATTGCAGGGTCGAAAGTCCGCCGCCGGCATGAACACTCAGTTCGTGTTTTTGCCGCTTAAAGACTTGAGCAGTGATGCTACCTGTTGCTATGAGCGCTGCTGCGAGTAAGATGATAATTCTTTTCATTGTCTTTATATTTTTATTTTTAATTTTTTCGATTTCAGTCGATATTATTTCACAATCAATTTCACATTTTCGGCGCCTCTGTCCGAAATCAATTTTATTACGACCATGCCTTTTTGTGCCGGAGCAGCAAATTTCATAACCTTGCCTGTGACGGGAACGGTTTGCAGCAACCGCCCATCGAAACCATATAATTGCAAGAGCGCACCTTTGAGAGCAAGATCGTCATTTGTTGCAATCTCAATCGTGATATCCCGATTTATATCCACCGGATTCGGAAATACCGTCATCGCCGTCGACGACGTCGTTTTGATTACTTCGCAAGTACGTATGCTGCCGTTGAGCAAAGCATAATAAACGCCCGCATTGGTCATTTCGAAATAGCCTTTGACGGGGTCGCGATCAATCAAAGCGTCATTGTAATACCATTCGACCGAATTGATTGCTCCGACGCCCTCAACATAAGTCGGTACCGTCAGCACATCGTTGAAACGGTCGAAGAAGGCGATAGGGATAGGAACGGAACGGTGGGCTGTGAGCGTATATTTTTGCGAAATACCGTATTGCGACGTGATAATGATTTCGAAAGTGTTATCGCCATAATGCGGCAGGTTGACGATAGTTGAATTTTGTTGTATGCCGTTGATTTGTATCGTTGCATTCTTGTCGTATGTAGCTACTGTTAAGTCACATTGCGTCTCTCCACATTCGGTTTTGAAAAAGAAGCCATTGCCGGTACGAATGGGATTTTTTCCGTTCACAACGATTTCGACGATTTCAACATCCACACTGAGGATGGTCAATACGCCCGGAATAAAGGTAAAGTCGTAGTGATCGGGTACTGTCAGTGTACCTTGTGTGATGGGATGCGAACCGATTGTATAGGGCGGCGGACAGGATAGCTCGCCTGTGATCTGATCGCCTGCCAGTAAACTGCCTTGACGGATTTCGTATCTCAGCACAGGCGTTTCGTTTTCAGCGATTGTCTGGCTTACGGCCGCAACGACGAGCAATGGTTTATTGACAATCCATATACCTGTATCTTTAGCTGCCAGTGTATAGTTCGGGTTGGTCAGGTTGCCTTCAACCGTTAATATATATGTCCCGATCGGAGTAGTGGCAGTGATAGCGAAGCTATTGGTTAAGTCAGTCAAAACGCTTGCCGTTTCGCCTTTTGCTAAACCTGTGGCCGATAAGCCCGGGTTTTCAGGTTCGGTTCCAAAATGCGAAGCGCCTCCATTGGCTTTTACAGTAATTGCTTTGGGCTTTATGGTTGCCGTAACCGTCGGTTGCACCAGTTTATATTTGTCGGCGTCGCGACCCGTCAAAGTAAATGGAAAGGTAAGCCTAAGCGTTCCTGTCCCTACGCCGGGGCCATATTCGCCTGTTACGCCGGCTTTTGTATAGGACACTATATCTTTTGATAATACGCCTGTGAGCACGGCGCCTGTAGTGTCAATCTGCGCTGCGGTAAAGAAGATATTGCCGTCATATTCTTTGGTAGCAGTGACGCCTGTCAATTCAAGCGGAATTTTTCCCGGATACACCTCCTGTGTCAATGAAGCAGAGGATGAGGCGTGTGTCGTATTGCCGTCATAGACTGCTTCGATCGTCCGGTTGCCCACACTAAGCGTTGAAGTCGATATCGTTGCAATGCCCGAACCGTTTAAGGTGACCGGACTTCCGAATATCATCCCATCCACATAAAACTGTACCGTTCCGGTAGCAGCTGTCGGCGTTACCTTAGCTGTAAAAGTGACATCATCGCCCTCTTCCGAAGGATTGAGGCTTGATGTGATCGTGGTAGTGCTGCTAAGCAGTGACGTACCGTTTACGGTCTGGTTTATCGTATTTGAGATGGAAGGCGTATAAATAGCGTCGCCGCTATACTCTGCCGTAATGGTATGTACACCAACGCTAAGCGAAGTAATTGTTGTTGTCGCAATACCTGAAGGATTTAGTACTGCAGGGCCTCCCCATGGCAAACCGTCGACATAAAACTGCACTGTTCCGTCTAAGGCGCCTCCTACGTCTTGACTCTTTGTTACCGCAGCCGTGAATGTTACACTTTGTCCATGTGCCGATGGATTAATACTTGATGTCAGCGCGGTAATACTTAAAACACCGGATCTGATCCTTATATATTGATAAGCAGAAGAGGTGGCATTCGGGAAGGCAGTTCCGGAAGGAGGAGTAGTAATGAATGAATTACTTGTTGCAGGAATGACAGGCGCTGAAGGGTTTATCCAATATAAATAATTTGAAGGTAGGTAACTGAATGAATTATCGGGAATTGCAATTCCCGGCCCGGCATTACTGATAGCCGTGATCATACCTTCGGTCATGTTGATATACAATGAAGTGATACCTGTTTCCATAGCGCTGGTTGCAGAAATTTCGCCATCTAACAAGTAAATATTGTCAGCATTAATTCCATCTTCTATATTGGTGGTCGCAGTGATTTGGCCTCCATTCATGGTAAATATATATGCAGAAATACCATAACCGGCGTCACCGGTTGCAGTGATTTGGCCACTAACCACATCCATGTCTCTGACTGAAATAGCTGTCCCATCACTGTTTGCATAGACTTGTCCTTCATAAACATAAAGATTACCGTCAATGGCAGGACCGGGTCCTATCATCGGATCGAAGCCTTCATCATAAGCAGTTGCATAAAGTATGCCTCCTCCTTTGTAGGTGATTTTGTCGCCGACATAAATATCACCATAGATACCTGAGGAGATATTATGAGCTATTGCACTTACTGTACTACCCGTGTAGATGTAAATATCTCCGGAGTTGCCGTCACTGCCGGGACCAATACCACAACCAAATTCGAGATTTTCTCCGGTAACTGTACCTCCATTAATTGTAATTATGCCGCCTGCACCGAAAACGCCGCCTCCGATGCCGGCGCCGCCGCCTGAAATTGCAGTTGCTTGAACCGTCCCATTGTCAATGGTAATGTCTACACAGTGTCCATCACTACCACCACCAATGCCGGCGCCGTCTAATTCGCTTTTGGCAATGATATTACCATTATAGATATGAATCGAACCGCTATTGCCTCCATTTCCGCCGCCAATGCCGGCGCCGCCATTTTCGCTGTAGGCCGAAACAACAACCTGGTCGCTGATTTCTATTGTGCCTCCGTTTCCGCCTCCGTTTCCGCCGCCTATACCGGCGCCTCCTCCATAACTCTCTGCATTTACAATAGCATTGTTACTTATAGTTATCGTTCCGCCTTCACCACCTGGAATGATGGTGGGCCCACTATCATCTTGACTACCGCCACCAATACCTGCACCGGTATTAGTATTGAGGTAATGAGTGGTTGTTGCGTCAACGCGACCTCCTGTAATTGTAATATTTTCGCCGTCAGCAGTAAGACCGCCGCCGATACCTGCGCCACCACCGTCGCTTGTTGCAGTCACATCAGCTGCGTCTTCGATGGTTATATTTCCACCCTTGCCTTTTACGCCGCCGCCGATTCCGGCGCCACCATTTATACTTTCTGCCTTAACTACGGCTGTATTGCTAATGGTTATTGTTCCACCATTGCCGCCGACACCGGGGCCACCCAGCTCATTTGTATTGTTGCCTCCTCCTATACCTGCACCGCCTCCTTTGCTAAGAGCAGTGACATCGGCTGTGTTGCTTATAGTAATAGTTCCACCGTTTCCGGCAGGTAAAGATGCGCTATCATCATCTGCGCCACCTCCAATACCTGCGCCACTCTTGCCGTCTGTATTAGATTCTGCATAAATTGTACCTCCGGTAATGGAAATATTACCACCGTCGCCTGCAAGACCACCGCCGATACCGGCGCCCATTACGCTTGATGCTTCTACCGTTCCGCCGTTGATGGTAATTGTGCCGCCGTCAGCGCCTATACCTCCTCCTATCCCTGCGCCGTCAGCGCTTGATGCTTCGACAGTTCCTCCATTAATAATAATTTCGCCACCGTTACCGCCTAAAGCGCCGCCAATACCTGCGCCACTACCACCATAACCAGATATACTATTAACTGATTTGGCTATGATAAAACCATTCTCTATTACAATTTTACCTGCTTGCGGAAGCAATCCATTAGCCAATCCGGAAGAACTGCCTCCGATGCCTGCGCTGTAATTGTAGGCAGTGGCTGTAAGCGTTCCTCCTCCGGAAATGGTCAATTCTGAAGTTGTGCTTAGTGAAGATGCTACATACAATCCTGCATAATAACCTCCACTTGCAAGTATATTGTCTCCAATCAATGTAAGATTGACCACTGAACCGAGCATATTAAAGGCACATTCACCACTAATACTCACATCAATTTCTGCGTCTTTCAATGTGATGTTAACAGTATTACCTGAAACAACCACCACTCGATATAAATTAGTACTTCCTTCGATGATCACATCGTCTGTAATGGCGAAAACATTGCCACTAAATGTCCAACCGGTGCCTGTACCAGTACCATCAGTAAGATTAATCGTGCCTTGCGCCCGCACTCCCGTTGCCATTATTAGCAACAAGCAGCTAAAAATCAATGATTTATTTAGTTTTTCCATAATCTGTTATTTTTGTAATAGTTCTTTATTCTAAAATTAATGCAGCAAAATTACATCATAAAAAAAAAACGTTATACCCCCAAATGGGGGTTTTTTATTCATACATAAAAATCTTGTTCAAAGCCCTATCATTTGATAATTAATTTAACTTCCTCATTTCCACTTTTATAAATCAATTTTACTACCACCATTCCCGAATAGGCGGGAGCATTAATCGTCATATTATTGTCGGTCACAGGTACTGTTTGTAAGAGCCGCCCGTCCAAACCATGCAATTGCAACTGTGCATCGCGCAAATCAATTCCGTCCGGGTTATCTATTTCAATCGAAATGGACTGATTGCGATCTACAGGATTCGGAAATACCGTCATGGCCATTGCCGACCGTGTATCTGTTTTAGTAAAGTCGCAAGTGCGGTATTTGTTGTTGAGGATGGCATAATAATCGCCTGCCGCTTTCATCTCGAGATAGCCCTTGGCGGGATCGCGGTCAAGGCGGGCGTCATTAAAATACCATTCTACCGAATTGATGGCTTCGGCAATACCTGCTACGTGCAACGGAACGGTAAGCACATCCGCGAAACGGTCGAAGAAAGCGACATCAACAGGAACGAAACGATCGACCGCCAGCGTGTAGGTCTGTGAATCTCCGTTTTGCGCAGTGACGACGATATTGATGATGTTTTCACCGTAATCCGGCAAATCCACCCTGCGTGGATTCTGCTGTACGCTGTTGATTGTTACCGTAGTAAACAGATCGGCCGACACATTGATATTAACGCTGTTGGCGCCGCATGGCGCTGTGATCGAAAAAGAGTTGCCGCTGCGTGTAGCGCTTATGCCATCAACCGTAATATCGGTGATCGACACATCGCTTCGTGCAAAGATCGATGCAGAAACCGTTGGTTGCTGTAATGTGTAATTCGCCACGTCCGGACCGGTTATTGAGAAGCTGCCCGTATAACGCAGCGTACCTGTTCCCAAATCAGGCCCGAAGGTACCCCCTGTCACACCTGTTTTGCTCAATGTGACTGTTTCATTGCCTACAATTCCGTTGATAACGGCCTTTGATATATCAATCTGCGCATTGGTAAACGTGTTTGTGCCATCGTATTGTTTGGAAGCGGTAATGCCGGTGACGGTAAGTGTTTTTCTCGACACGACAACTTTGACCGGATCGCTTTCAGGCGATTTGGGATAGATACCGTAAGCCGACTGCCAAACATACATATTCGCTTCGCCCAAACTAACCACTGTAACCCGACCGGTAACAGAATCCACTGCTGCGACTGCGGGCCTGTCGCTGCGATAGCGATAAGGGCCGCCGTCGGGAAAGCCTCCGGAAACATCGGGAAGGGCAAATACAGGATCGCCATAGCTTTTTTCAATGACTGCAGGTGGGTCGAATTTCGGCTTACCGGTGACTTTGATGGTAGAATCTTGCCTTGAATCAAGGTAATTGGTGTTGCCTTCATATCTCGCTAATATCACAAAATCACCGGGTACAAATGTATGGGTAGCCGAAAAATTCGCCCTGCCGGATGTATTCAGTGTGCTGTTGCCAAAGGAGGTAGTGCTACTGTTCAAATAAAAATAAACCCTGCCGCCGGGCGTACCGCTACCCGGATCTTTTGCTGTGACCTCCACTGTGCCCTTCAATGTCTTCATGTCGCTCTCAAGCGTGATGTCGATAAATTCGACAGCAGTATTGGCCTTATTGACCGTATGAATAAAGCCGGTGCCGCTTGATGAAACATTATAAGTTGCATCGCCACCGTAATTCACAACAATCGATCTGTTGCCCACGCTTAATATGGTCGTGGTCAGTGTTGCGATGCTATATGGAGGATTAGTCCCGCTCAAAGGCTGCGGTATCAGTTCGACCGAATCGGCCATTTCTACCCCATCACATTCGAACATTACTTTGCCTGTTGGTCTGATTGAAGTCCCGGTAGAAACAAAAATGCCTTCGACTGTTGCCGTAAAGGTAACACTCTCACCATAAACCGACTTACTTACACCCGATAAACCTCCGCTACTTTCCAGCGTAGTATAACTCGAACTTGTTCCAGGTAATTGTGCTTGCATCAGCATTGTAGCCGACAGCAAGACACAAACGAATGTGCAGATTTTATTCAATTTTTTCATAGTTTTTTCTTATTTTTGTTCTACTCGTTGATAATTAATCCGCAAATATAAAAAAAAAAAACTTTTTTTTTATTATATATATGTATTTTTTTAAAAAAAATTGATAAAAATAAAAAACGTTTTAAAATAAAAGTCTTTTGAATTATTACGATGATGATTAGATACAATTTTTTATTGAAATCAAGATTATATTTTCAGAATGGTTATCTTTGCATCCGAAATTATATGCAGACATTGATTTCCGGTTATTTGTTCATTATCAACTTTCAATTAGTTTTCTTATGCAATCAGACATTATTTTATCAGGTGTAGGCGGTCAGGGAATCCTTTCAATTGCGGCTGTCATTGGTGAGGCCGCATTGAAAGAAGGATTTTTCATGAAACAATCCGAAGTACACGGGATGAGCCAGCGTGGCGGCGATGTTCAGTCAAACCTGCGGCTGTCGGACCTCCCTATTGCCTCCGATCTGATCCCTTTGGGACAAGCCGATTTGATTATTTCGTTAGAGCCAATGGAAAGCCTGCGTTATCTTCCTTATCTGAAAAAGGAGGGTTGGTTGGTAACCAATTCCGTACCTTTTATCAATATCCCGAATTATCCCGCAATAGAAAAAATATACGATGAATTGGCAAAATTACCTCGAAAAATCATTTTAGACGTCGATTTCATCGCTAAAGAAATCGGGAGTGTACGCACAGCCAATATCGTCATGCTGGGCGCCGCTATTCCTTATATCGGCATCGAATATGAAAAAATTGCCGATGGGATTCGCGCTATCTTTGAACGCAAAGGCGATGAAATCGTCGAAATGAACCTGAAAGCATTGAAAGCAGGGTATGAATACAAATGAATAAAATGATAATTTTCGACGAATACATACGACAAGGCGAACCCTCGCAAAAAGAGAAAGCACAGATTTGGCAAACCGCTATCGGCTTGCAGGATGTGGATGGGTTGAAAGTTTCAGCTTATTTAGTCGAAACAGCCAAAGAAAATATTGAGGAAAAAATTACCATTGACGAGGTTCAATATCGCATTGACAATTATTACAAAACGCAGGCAAACAGGCAGAACGAAACAGAAACGCGCACAGAAGAAGCCGATAAAGTTTCTGCCCGAATAAGCAAAATTCTTTCAAACGACACTTTTTCGTTTTCTCCTGTGGAATATATTGCCATTCACCGACATCTTTTTACGGGAATTTACAAATTTGCAGGCAAAATACGCGATTACAATATTTCAAAATCAGAATGGGTATTAAATGGAAAATCAGTGCTTTATGCCAATTCAACTGAAATCCGTGCTACGCTTGATTATGATTTCAATCAGGAAAAACAATATGATTATCAAAATTCGGTTTTTGAACAATCCATTCGACACATCGCTTCATTTATTTCAGGAATATGGCAAATTCACGCTTTTGGCGAAGGCAATACAAGAACAACGGCAGTTTTTGCAATAAAATACCTGCGTTCATCCGGTTTCAAAATTAACAATTCAATATTTGAAAAACATTCGTGGTATTTCCGCAATGCACTTGTAAGAGCAAATTACAACGATTGGAAAAACAATATTCACGCCACACACGAATTTTTAATGAAATTCTTCGGGAATCTTCTTCTCAATGAAAATAACGAACTGAAAAACAGATTTATGCGCATTGATTGGGCAGAGACGCCTCCTGTAATTCTTCAAAATGACGATATAAGCGTAACGAATGTCCCTGTAAATGTCCCTGTAAATGTCCCTGTAAATGTCCCTGTAAATATCACGGAAAAAATTGTGTTGGATTTGATAATGAACAATCCTGAAATTACCTACGACCAAATCGCTGAAAGTATTAGTAAAAATCGAAAAACCGTTCAACGCATTATAGGTTCGTTAAAAAGCAAAGGCATTATTGAACGTATAGGCTCTGATAAAAAGGGGCATTGGAAGGCAAAGAAGAGTTATGAGTTATGAGTTATGAGTTAAGAGATAAGAGATAAGTCCCCCTTTGAAGGGGGTTAGGGGGATGTTAATATTAATGATTAAAAAATATTTATGAAGAAATTTATTTTGTTGCTTACCTTTATGGCGCTTGCTTTGACTACCGCTAAAAGTCAGGAGCAGGAAGAAGACGCGGATAAAGTGAAAACGGGCGATGCGATGCCTGCCTTTACGATTGTATCGGATAATGGGAAACAGTTATCTTCATCCGAATTTAGTGGCAATGTCCTTATGGTTACCATGTTTGCCACTTGGTGTCCTTCGTGTCAATTGGAAATGGCTGAAATCGAAAAATCGCTTTGGCCGAAATTCAAAGATGTCAAAGGCTTTACGCTTTTGGCTATCGGCCGTGAACACTCGGACGAGGAATTAGCCGAATACAACAAAACAAAAGGATTCACATTTTCGCTGTATCCCGATAAAGACCGTAAAATCTTCGATTTGTTTGCCGTACAGTTTATCCCTCGTACATACCTGATAAACAAGGAAGGAAAAATCATTTATATGACAATGGGGTATAACGAAACTGAGTTTCGGCAGTTGGAAAGGATGATTGAGAGAGCGTTAATGAATTAAGAGTTAAGAGTTGAAAATTGACAATTATTGATTATCCAAAGAAAAGTTGGTCGGGAAAAACAATCCTGTACGTGTTGGGTATTGTCGCAATACTTGTTGCGGGATGTCTTATATATTTTAGCTACAATCCGATGGAATCGGTCTTTTTTCCCAAATGTCCGTTTCTAATGCTTACAGGTTTGAAATGTCCGGGTTGCGGTTCGCAAAGAGCAATCCACGCCCTGCTACATTTGGATATCCGTTCTGCATTTCAGTATAATGCCTTGTTAATCATGTCCATTCCATACATTGCATTACTGCTATTCGCCAAAATCCTCCCACACTTGAGCGACCACACAGGGTACGCCTCTACAATTCTCCATTTCTCCAATCTCATGCAACATCCAATTATTATTTGGTCTTACTGTGCTATCGTCCTGCTTTTCTGGATTACCCGAAACATTTTCGGATTTTAATTATTTTTTTTAACACAAAGAGACACAAAGAATTTCACAAAGGAACACAAAAGGTTTAAAAATTTAACTAAACTCTAAACTCTACTAACTAAACTCTAAATTAAATTCGTATCTTTGCATCGTCGTAAGAAAATCAGTTTTTTATCATGGCTAAAGTAAAAGGTACTGTAGTAATCAACACAGAGAGGTGCAAAGGTTGTAATTTGTGTGTAATTTCCTGTCCGTCGGATGTGTTGGAGTTGCATTTGCGTGATGTGAATACCAAGGGTTATCATTATGTGCGTATGAAAAATCCGGATAACTGTATCGGGTGTGCGAATTGCGGAGTGGTTTGCCCCGATGGTTGCCTGACAATTTATAAAAAGAAAATCGAATAGAAATAGGATGTTAAATTTACGATTTTAGATTTTAAACTCGTAATTCCTAATTCCTAATTCCTAATTGAATAAAGTATGAGCGATATAAAGTTAATGAAAGGAAACGAAGCGATTGCATACGCAGCGATTCGTTATGGAACGGACGGCTATTTCGGCTATCCCATTACGCCCCAGTCGGAAATTATGGAAACGCTGATGGCCGAAAAACCCTGGGAAACAACAGGAATGGTGGTCATGCAGGTCGAAAGCGAAGTAGCGGCGATAAACATGGTTTATGGTGGCGCCGGAACAGGCAAAAGAGTCATGACGTCTTCGTCAAGTCCCGGTATCAGTTTAAAGCAGGAAGGCATTTCCTATATTGCCGGTTGCGACCTTCCATGTCTGATTGTCAATGTTATGCGCGGCGGCCCCGGATTAGGCACCATTCAACCAAGTCAGGCGGATTATTTTCAAACCGTCAAAGGCGGCGGGCACGGCGACTACAGACTGATTACATTAGCGCCCTCGTCTGTGCAGGAAATGGCTGATTTTGTCGAACTTGGCTTTGACTTAGCCTTTAAGTATTCCAACCCTGCCATGATACTGACCGACGGAATGATCGGGCAGTTAATGGAAAAGGTGGTGCTCCCACCCTTCCGAAACCGCAAAACAGACGATGAGATTTTGGAAGAATCACCATGGGCAGCACGCGGGAAACCGGCGAATCGTAAACCCAATATTATCACTTCTCTTGAACTTGATCCTGTCTTGATGGAAGTAAACAACCTGCGTTTTCAGGCAAAATACGATAGAATCGAAGAAAATGAAGTCAGGTATGAAACCTGTATGTGCGACGATGCCGATTATCTGCTTGTTGCTTTTGGCTCTTCGGCGCGTATCTGTGAAAAAGCCGTTGAAATCGCACGCGAACAAAATTTGAAAGTAGGTTTGTTTCGTCCGATTACATTGTGGCCGTTTCCACAAAAGGCTTTGTCCGAATATGCCGGCAAGGTAAAAGGGATGTTGTCGGTCGAATTAAACGCCGGTCAGATGGTAGAAGATATCAGGTTGGCAGTGAATGGAAAAATTAAAGTTGAACATTTCGGACGGTTGGGTGGAATCGTGTTTACGCCCGATGAAATCGTCAAAGCCATCTATGAAAAATTAGTATGAAACGAGGAGATAAATGGGACGAACTACTGACGGTTCTCTTTATGACATTGGCAATTGCAGCAGTTGTATTATTTTTTGCAAAACCGGGTCAGTTTTATTACTTAATTTGTGGTGGAATCGCTATTGTGATACGAGTTGTACACTATGTCTTGAGGTTTTTCACAAAAGGGAACGTTTAAAAATCCAAAACTCTGCGTTACGCTCAATCGGCAAAATGCTCATTTACTTCAGTAAACTCCGCTTTTGCCTCTGTCGCAAGCCTTGATTTTTGAACTTTTAAAAGTCCCTCGGATACGATAAAATATAAAAAATGAAAAATATGGAACAAAATGAAATAATCAAACCCGAAAATTTGGTTTACAGAAAACCTAAATTGATGAATGACAATGCCATGCACTATTGTCCGGGTTGCAGCCACGGAGTCATTCATAAATTGATTGCCGAAGTAGTCGAAGAAATGGGAATGGAAGAACAGACGATTGGGGTTTCGCCTGTCGGTTGTGCCGTCTTTGCCTACAACTATTTAGATATAGACTGGTTGGAGGCGGCGCATGGACGCGCTCCTGCCGTTGCCACAGCGGTAAAAAGGCTGAATCCTACAAAAATGGTTTTTACCTATCAAGGCGACGGCGACCTTGCCGCAATCGGAACAGCCGAAACAATACATGCAGCCAATCGCGGCGAAAACATCGTCATCATCTTTATCAATAATGCTATCTACGGAATGACAGGCGGTCAAATGGCGCCAACGACATTGCTCGGCATGAATTCATCGACCTGCCCCTACGGACGGGATGCTGCATTGAACGGATACCCGCTTAAAATATCCGACCTGCTGGCACAACTCGAAGGTACATGTTTAGTTACAAGGCAGAGTGTACAAACAGCGGCTGCTGTGCGAAAAGCCAAACGAATGTTGCGTTTAGCTTTCGAAAATTCGATGAACGGCAAAGGAACTTCATTAATTGAATTTGTATCCGCCTGTGCATCAGGCTGGAAACTAACACCCGAAAAAGCAAACCAATGGATGACAGAAAATATGTTTCCGTTTTATCCGTTGGGGGATTTGAAAAATCAAAATTAACTGAAGATGAAACATGAAATTATTATAGCAGGATTCGGCGGGCAGGGT